>Ga0137297_10075_pt1 | contig 77096 bp, 65 predicted proteins | sample RamsorincwithD2O_FD_97191 | JGI IMG/M metagenome (GOLD analysis project Ga0137297, IMG submission 97191) | Mouse cecal microbial communities from Vienna, Austria - Mucin amended with D2O | ecosystem: Host-associated > Mammals > Digestive system > Large intestine > Cecum | place: Austria: Vienna...
ATATGCTTCTTTCAATCTGTCTTCCACAACCTGAGGAAGTCTTTCTTCCATATTTACCTTCATCTATATCCTCCATTCCAGTTTTTCCTGATCACCCGTCAGCCTATCTCTTCGCGTAACGTCTCCCGCCCTCGTTTCAGGCGGCTGACCACCGTGTTTTCCTTCATCTCCATGCAGGCCGCTATCTCTCTTGTTTTCATGCCATAGACATAATACAAGGTAAATATGCTGCGGTCCTGCTCCTTTAACGGTTCGATCAGTTCTCTGAATTCCCGTCCTCCTCCCGTCTGTCTGCTCTCGGGCTCCGGCATATCCTCCGTTGGAATACTCCGTCTTTGTCTCTGTAAAATATCCTTACAGTTATTGATCAGGATCCGTATCATCCATGTTTTAAAATAGCCGTTGTGCTGCAATGCTCCGATTTTTTCAAAACAGTTTAAAACCGTTTCCGCCATGGCATCCGCTATATCTTCCTGATCGCGCAAAAATCCTCTGGCAACTTTGTACATACTCTGTTTGTTCTCCTCCATCAGGGTGATAAAAGCTTCGGCATCACCCCGCTTCGCCCTTTTTACAAGAAGCTCCACCTGTTTTATCTCCTTTCGCCTGTATCAAGTTTCGGAATTCCTCATCTCTTTACTTATTAGACAGCGAAAAAGGGGAAAATATTGCATCCCTCATCCGGTTTTTCTTATCTTTTTTCGGCAGATAAAAAAAATTAGTTGATATATATGAGGAAAAAGGATAAAGTATAGGTTAATTGCAGTAAATTACTTAAGGCATTAGCCTGACGGCATTACGCACTAAATTTCTCCGACACGGAGATCAGAGCAGAATTACTGAGCGAAAAACAGGAAGATACCCTCATGATACATCTCATAAGACACGTGGAAGAAAGAAATACCGAAGCGACATTGGATATGACCACAGGGAGCCCCTACTCCCTGATGCTCCAGTTTGCCATGCCTGTCTTTTTGAGCCAGGTCTTTCAGCAGTTATACAATACGGCGGACGCTCTTATCGTGGGCAGATATCTGGGTACAAACGCTCTGGCCGCAGTCACTTCCTCGGGAAATCTGATTTTTCTGATGACCAGCTTTTTCATAGGACTTGCCGCAGGCGGCGGCGTGGTGATCTCCAGATACTTCGGCGCAAAAGACGAAGCCCGGGTGTCCCGGTCCATCCATACGCTGATGGCTGCCGGCATTGTCTGCGGTCTGCTTCTTACTGTCATCGGCGTGATCTTTACGCCCACATTCCTTCTCTGGATGCGGACGGATCCGGAAGTTATGCCCGAGGCCGTTTCCTACTTCCGTTATTATTTTCTCGGTGCCCTGCCGCTTGTGCTGTATAATGTCTGCTGCGGAATCATGAATGCCCTGGGAGACAGCAAACGTTCCTTATACTATCTTATTTTTTCTTCCATCACCAATGTTTTTCTGGATCTGCTTTTCATTGGTGCCTTCCACGGCGGCGTCTGGGCTGCCGCTGTGGCGACCGTCATCTCTCAGGCTGCAAGCGTCGTGCTCTGCATGATCCATCTGATGAAAAAGGGAACGATTTATACGGTAGAACTGAAAAAGATTCGTTTTCATAAGGAGATCCTGCTGGAGATCATCCGCTACGGTTTCCCCTCAGGTATTCAGAATTCGGTTATTGCCATTGCCAATGTGATCGTGCAGGTTCAGATCAATTCCTTTGGCCCCCTTGCTATGGCCGGATACGGTATCCATTGTAAAATCGAAGGATTTGCTTTTTTACCCATCACCAGCTTCAATATGGCGGCAACCACCTTTATCAGTCAGAATCTGGGAGCCGGTAAATATGACCGGGCAAAAAAAGGCGCCCGTTTCTCCATTCTCGCTGCCATGCTGACAGCGGAAGTGATCGGCGCCCTCTATTATATTTTCGCCCCCCTGTTTGTGGGCTTCTTTGACTCTGCAGCGGGGGTGATTCAGTATGGTGTAACCCAGGCACGCATTGTGTCCCTGTTTTATTTTCTGCTTGCCTTTTCCCACTCCGTCGCCGCAGTCTGTCGTGGCGCCGGAAAGGCTTTCGTGCCGATGATCGTCATGCTATCCGTCTGGTGCGTTCTGCGGATCAGCTATATTATCATTGTCATGCGGCTATTCAGAGAGATAAGGTATGTATTCTGGGCCTATCCGCTTACCTGGAGCATCAGCTCGGTGATCTACCTGCTCTACTATCTGTTTTCCGACTGGGTGCATGGGTTCGATGCCTGAAAATCCCGTCATTTCACAAACTTCTGTAGCAGAGCGATAAAGGTTCCCATATCAAGCGGTTTGCTCAGATGCGCATTCATGCCGTTCTTTAATGCCGCAGCCTTATCTTCTTCCAGCGCATTGGCTGTCATGGCGATGATCGGCAGATTTTTCACATCCTCCCTGGGCAGCTTGCGGATCGTTCTGGTGGCCTCATATCCATCCATGATCGGCATCTGCACATCCATCAGCACCGCATCGTAGTAGCCTTCCTCCGAATTTTCGACCATGGCCACCGCATCCGTCCCGTCGGGGGCCATCTCCACCACAAATCCTGCCTCTGTCAGTATCACTTCCGCGATTTCACGGTTCAATTCCACGTCGTCCACAAGCAGGATACGCCTGCCGCCAAAGTCGGCTAACGTCCAGGGCGCTGCTTCCCCGTCCTTTTTATCGGCCAGATGATTTGCTGACAGCAACGCCGCTTTGAGATCGGACATAAATAACGGTTTTGCACAGAACGCCGTGACACCGGCTTGTTTCGCCTCTTCCTCGATATCCGTCCAGTCGTAGGCAGTTAAAATGATAATGGGTACATCTCCCCTGACAGACTGCCTGATCCTTCTGGCCGTTTCCACACCGCTGAGTTCCGGCATCTGCCAGTCAATAATGTAAGTATGATACGGATCTCCTTCCTCGTCCGCAAGCTTCGCCCGGTATGCCGCCTCCCTTCCGGAAGTGGTCCATTCCGCCCGCATGCCGATCTGGCGCAACATCTTGCTCACGCTGTCACAGGTATTCAGATCATCATCCACCACAAGAGACCGCAACCCTTCCAGCTCCCTGATCTGCACACTGTTTTTTTCATTATCCTGCAGCTTTAAGGAAAGCTCCACCGTAAAGGTGCTTCCTTTTCCCAGCTCGCTTTCGACACTGATCTTACCGTTCATCATTTCCACAATATTTTTTGTGATGGCCATGCCCAGGCCTGTGCCCTGAATACCGCTCTGGGTTGCGGTAACTTCCCGTTCAAAGGGCTCAAAAACATGCTGTACAAACTTGGGGGACATGCCGATCCCGTTATCTTTGATAATAAAACTGTAATCCCCGTATCCGTGGCGGAACGTCGTCTTCTGGATGATCCGGAACGTGATCGTTCCTCCGGCCGGCGTGTATTTGACCGCATTGCTCATCAGGTTGATGAAGACCTGGTTCAGCTTCAGGGGATCCGCTATCACATCTTCATTGTTGACCTCAAACGTATCAATGAACAGTTCCAGCTGCTTCGCCTTCACCTGAGGCTGTATGATGTTGACAAGATTGTGCATCAGTTCCGAGATATTGCACTCCTGTTCCTTGATCTGTACCTTCCCGCTTTCGATCCGGCTCATATCCAGAATATCGTTGATCAGGCTTAACAGATGATTGCTGGAAGACAGCACTTTCTGCAGACAGTCACGAACCTGCTCTTTGTTGTCGATATGGCTGAACGCGATCGTCGCAAAACCGATAATGGCGTTCATCGGCGTACGGATGTCATGGGACATATTGGACAGGAACGTTGTCTTCGCCTGGTTGGCATGCTGTGCCTGCATCAGCGCATCCTGCAGAGCCTGCGTCTGTTCCTGCTTTTTCTCCACCTGCTCCGTAATCACCTGACGGATCAGCAGTACCTTGCTGGCTCTGCCCTCGTTTCTCTCCAAGCAGATAATATTGATGTGCTCCCATGCAGGAGCGCCGTCCCGCATCACATGGCTCTCAAAACGCAGATCATTCTGCCCCTCCAGGGAAGACACGATGGCGTCCCTGCTGATCTCCTCCGCAAATTTGTGGCGGGCATCCTCCTCGATCATACGGTTACAGAGCTGATCTGCCAGATCCCGGTAAGGGCCGCTTACCGCCAGACTGGGCGTTTCCGGCCTCGTTCCCGCCAGATACTGGTAGGTATTTTCCTCCAGATCGATCAGGCAGAACCGGGAAAACAGCGTATTGACACCGCCTATGATATATCCCATCTCCCGGTTTTCCTGCTGCAGCCCTTTTTTCTCCTGTCTGAGCCGGATGATCAGGATAACGATATAGGCGGCAAAAAGACCGATCAGCATAAATTCCAGCTGTACCCCAGTCACATTTTCGTCCTGAATCATCCCCTGTGTGACGGATTTCGGGAATGTCTGCACAAGAATAAAATCATTATCTTCCAGATAGGTCACGCAGATATTGTCGGTTTTGCTGTCCGATTCACAGATAAAGGTACCTTCCCCGCCGTTTTTAAAAATGTTCCGCACCTTCACCGCCGTATTTTCATCGATCACGTTCGTTCCAGTCAACATGTCGATGAGGTTCCCACTAAGTACCTCTCCCGCCGAGCTTGCGATGATACTGCCATCCGGTACGCACAGATACACGCCTGCCGGCTCCCCGAAATAAGTAACAGCAAGCATATCCTGCAGATACCGCTCCGCCATATAGGTTCCCCGCAGGACACCGATGATCTCTCCTTTATAATATACAGGGGTATAGAAACAGACCATGGTTTCATCAAAAAAATGGGAATCAAACAGGACAATACTGTCGCTCTCGCCTTTCATACCGCTCAAAAAGAAGGGACGCCAGCTTATATCACAGGTTCTCCCGTCCGTGGCATGATCGATCCCCTTTGCATCCGTAAACATCACCGCATCAAACAGAGAATTATCCTCTATTTCCTGTAACATTTCCTGCGTAATTTCCGGCTCGCTTAAACCCTCTCCCAGAAAGTAGGCATAGGTGTTGATCCTGCTCAGCGCATTATTTAACGTTTCGTCGATCTGCAGCTTTGTCTGGCGGGCAGAATCCGCCGCATATGTTTTATTCCTCTCCAGTATTCTGTCCCGATTTTGCCCGATGTACCAGTAAAAGATAAAAATTCCTGCTACGACCATAAAAATGATATAGGCAATCTCCTGTGTCAGTCTTCTTTTCTGCATATTACTCCTTACCACTTTCCGGATTTTCTTACGTCTCACTGTGATTCCCTGCCGGCAAAGCCGACGGGAAATGATACTTTGTGACTATCTCAAAAATAATCTCTGTGTTTTTCTGCTGTTTCAGCGATGACAGCGACGGCCCCGACCACAGCCGTGACCATATGAGGTCCTTTCCTCCGCAGTCACGCAGGAGCCATCGCAATAACCATCTGCATGATCATAGCCGCAATAGTACTCGTCATCATGAAGATGACGGCCTTCTTCCGTACAATCTTCCACAGTGCAAACCGGATAGCATGTGTCATCCACAGCCTGCCTGTGATGCCCGTGATGAGCCGAAACCGGCATGACAAAAAGAACCGATACCATTGCCGCAGCAGCCGCCGCAGTGAACAGTTTTCTGAAGCTCATGGCAATTACCTCCTTTCTCTCCACTATAAAACGAATTCTCGTTCTTTCCTTTCCATCATATCAAAAAATTGTTTCCATAGCAATCCGTGAAAAATTTATTATTTTACTCCATATTTCGAAATTCCGGGATGACGCTGCATAACAGGACATACTCTCCGTCCCCCCGCCAATCTGCTGCCAAAATCAGACAAAATTACAGATCTGTCTATTGAAACGCAAAGTTATTCGCGCTAAAATTTTATACCGCAATCAAAAGAATACATAAATAAGGAGTGATCAACATGGCTGCAAAACCAAAAAAGAACAGGGAAGACGGCGGAATGATGGTGAAAGTCGCCACCTTTATCGTGGATAGACGAAATCTGTTTTTTCTGCTGTTCGGTCTTGCCTTGATCTTTTCGATCGTATCGATGAACTGGGTAAAAGTGGAAAATTCCATGTCCGCTTATCTGCCGGATACCACCGAAACAAGACAGGGGCTTGACCGTATGGAAGAACAGTTTATCACCTACGGTACAGCAAAAGTGATGGTAACAAATATCCCCTGTTCCGAGGCGGAAGGAATAGCCGAAAAGATAGAAAATCTTCCCGCCGTCATTATGATGACCTTCGACAATAAAACGGAACATTACAACAACTTCTCCGCTCTGTATGATATTACCTTCGGCTATGAGGAGACGGACACGCGGGCGCTTGACGCCCTGGCCGAAGTGGAATCGCTTCTTACCGGCTATGACTATTATGTGTCCACCACCATGGGAGACGCCTCCGCCGAACAGATCGCTGGCGAAATGCAGATCATCAGTGTACTGGTGGCCATTGTCGTTGTCACCGTTCTGCTCTTAACCTCGGAAACCTGGGCGGAAGTACCGGTTTTACTCTTAACTTTCTGTGCCGCCGCCCTGATCACCAAAGGCACAAACTTCTTTATGGGCACAATATCTTTCGTCTCCAACTCCGTAACCATCGTACTGCAGCTTGCTCTTTCCATCGACTATGCCGTGATCTTCTGCAACCGCTACAAGGAAGAACACAAAACCCTTCCCACCAGAGAAGCGGACATTGTCGCCTTAAGCAAAGCGATCCCGGAGATCTCTTCCAGCTCCCTGACAACCGTGGGCGGCCTGATCGCCATGATGTTCATGCAGTTTGGCATCGGCAGCGATATGGCGTTATGTCTGATCCGCGCCATCCTGTTAAGCCTCCTCTCCGTATTTCTGCTGATGCCCGGACTGATCATACTTTTTGGCAAAGCCATGGATAAAACACACCACAAAAGCTTTATCCCGAAGATTCCCTTTGTGGGCAGATTTGCCCATGCCACGAAATATGTTATGCCGCCGTTATTTCTGATCCTGATCGTGGCCGCTTATCTCGTATCCTCGAAATGCCCCTATGTTTACGGATACAGCATGTTGGAAACACCGGTGCAAAGCGACGCCATGGTCGTCGATGAGATGATAACCGAAAGCTTCGGCGATACCAATATGGTGGCCCTGATCGTCCCCGCCGGCAATTATGAAAAGGAAAAAAAGCTGCTTACCGAACTGGATGCAAGGCCGGAGATCGACCATACCCTGGGCCTTGCCAACACGGAAGCCATGGGCGGCTATATGCTGACCGACAAACTGACCGCCAGGAACTTTTCGGAACTTCTGGAACTGGACTATGAAGTTGCCGAAGTGCTGTATATGGCCTATGCGGTCAACGATGAAAATTATGCAAAGATTATCAACGGCCTCTCTTCCTACAGCGTACCGCTTATCGATATGTTCATGTTTCTGTATGACGAGGTGGATGAGGGGTATGTCACACTGGAGGACGACATGATGGATACGCTGGAAGATGCCCACACCCAGATGCAGATCGCGTTGGATCAGCTGCAGGGAGAACAATACAGCCGTATGTTGATCTATCTGAACCTGCCGGAAGAAGGGGCGGAAACCTTCGCCTTTCTCGATGAGATGCATGAGATCGCTGGCAGATATTATGACGGAACCGTCTTAATTCCCGGCGAAGCTACCAGCCAGTACGATCTCTGCAAGACCTTCCAGAAGGATAACACGGTGGTCAACGTTGTCTCCATTCTGGCTGTTTTAGTGGTGCTCTTATTTACTTTCATGTCCGCAGGTATGCCGGTACTGCTCATTATGGTCATTCAGGGCGTTATCTGGATCAATTTCTCCGTTCCTGCCCTCCAGCACAAGAATGTATTTTTTATGAGCTACCTGATCGTAAGTTCTATCCAGATGGGCGCCAACATCGACTATGCCATCGTGATCTCCGGACGATTTATGGAGTTGAAAGACAAAATGTCCAAAAAAGAAGCTATTATAGAGACGATGAACTTTGCCTTTCCGACCATCGTCACTTCCGGCTCCATGCTGGCCCTGGCCGGTATCCTGATAGGACAGATGTCCTCGGACGGCGCCATCTGCGGCATCGGTCAGTGCCTCGGCCGGGGTACCATTATGTCCATCCTGATCGTCATGTTTGTATTGCCGCAGATTCTGCTACTGGGAGAAAAGGTCATCGAAAAAACTTCCTTTGCCGTCTCCATCCCGCTGAAGTTCGAAAAAAATTCCGGTCTGATGCGGGTAGACGGCCTGGTACAGGGGCAGATAAACGGTTCTGTCATCGGGGAGATGCACGGTTTCATCCGAGGGGATGCCAGTCTCTTTGTCAATATGGGAAAAGTGGAACCCCGCCCGGATGACGGCAGCGATTTAAGCAGCATTTTGTTAACAGAAAAGGAGGCGGAACATGAAAACAAATAAACTGTTCCACAAGTGGATATCTTTTTGCCTGGCAGTGACACTCACCAGCAGTCTGTTTCCCGCCCGGAATGTATTGGCTGAAGAAACGACAGCAGAAACGCCGCAGGAAAGTATCTCCCAGGATCAGGAGATCCTGTGGGAAACAATACAGATCGATTCCACCGAAGACTTTCTTTCTTTTGCGGAAAGCTGTTCTCTGGATTCCTGGTCCGCCAATAAACAGGTACTGTTAAATACGGATATTTCCCTATCCGATACCGATTTTGAGTCTGTTCCGATCTTCACCGGTATTTTTGACGGCGGGAATCATACGATCTCCGGTTACCGATATACCAGAGACGGCTATGTGGCTGGTCTGTTCCGCTATGTCGGAAAAGACGCCCTCATCAAAAATCTCCATGTAACCGGCGAACTCTCCGCTTCCGGCGAAAAGGAATGCATCGGCGGACTTGCGGGCGTCAATTACGGAACCCTCCAAAACTGCAGTTTTGAAGGAACCGTAAACGGAAAGACAACGGTGGGCGGCCTCGTCGGCGTCAACGAAGGCACCGGCGCCATACAGAACTGTCATGTGGCCGGACATATCACGGGATATTATTCCACCGGCGGCATTGCGGGGACAAATCACGGCTCCCTGTTTCGCTGCATCAACCGCGCCGGTATCAACAACGACAGCGACTGGGTGGAAACGGACGATGAAATGGGGACCGGGATCCTGTTCAGCATCCAGACAGGAGAATCCGGGACAGAGCTGTTCAGCGGCGTGGATGCCGGAGGGATCGCCGGGTATTCGGACGGTATTCTGACCGGATGCAAAAATTACGGCACCATAGGATACGAACACACCGGCTACAATATCGGCGGCATCGCCGGCAGACAGTGCGGGATCCTGTCACTGTGTGAAAATCAGGGAACCGTATACGGCAGAAAGGATATCGGCGGTATCGTGGGACAGATGGAACCCTATATCGAGGTAAACGAAGCGGAATCTCTCAGAAACGCCGTCAACAAACTGCACGATCTGATCGCAAAAACCATAGACGATATGGAGGCCGGAAAAAACGCCGCCAGACGCGATCTCGACAACCTGGCGGCTTACAGTGACGGCGCGGCGGATGCCGGCGGCGCCCTTGCGGACCAGATGGCCGCTTTTATCGACAGCAATATGGATCAGACACAGGCCGTGGCGGACCGTCTGCACAATGGATTGGAAATGCTCACGCCCGTACTTGACACGGTTCATACCGCTCAGGACAGCATCTCAAAGGCCGCCGAATCCCTGGGATCCATCGGCAATGAATTGAAACATATCGGCAGCCCGGAGAACGCAGAGAGGCTGAAGAGCGCTGTAACCAGACAGCAGGAAGCAGCAGAAAAAGCAAATGCCGTCATACAGGAAATTTCGGACAGTGCAGACATCACTGCCGAACAGCTTGACAGGCTGGAACTATCCCTCGCGGAAATGTCGGACGCCACTTACGCCCTTTTGAACGAATTAAATGAAATATTGGGACAGCAGGCCGGCGATTCCCTGCAGAACGCCGGCGATGACATATCAACCGCCACAAAGCATCTGCAGGACAGCGCCGACTCTTTAAAAGCAGCAGCCCGCGACGCAAAAAGCATTGCAGATTACGCCAGGAGCCAGTCGGATATCCGCTTTTCCAAACTGGGAAACGAATTCAGCGAAAACCGTGAAAGCCTGCGTACACAGTTAAAAAAGATGTCCGAAAGTCTGAGAACTCTGAATAGCGACGCCTCAGACTATTCCGATATCGTCAATAACGACCTCAGAGCTGTCAACGATCAGGTCAACATCGTATTCCAGCTTCTGGCGGACAGTCTGACAAATTATGAAGAGCTGAACATGGAAGAACTTTATGAGGATGTGGAGATTGAAGATGTCTCAAACATTACCGCCGGGAAAACGGATAACTGCATCAACCGGGGAATCATCCGGGGCGACATCAACGTGGGCGGCATCGCAGGCGCAATGTCCATCGATGAGGAGGATCCTGAGGACAACGCTGCCGGAAACATGAACTATCAGATCGGAAGAAAATATTTTACCCGCTGCGTGATCACAAACTGTGTCAATGACGGCTATATTACGGCCAAAAAGGACGGCGTCGGCGGCATTGCAGGCTATATGAAACATGGCGTCATTCTCGATTCGGAGGGCTATGGAAGTGTGGAAAGCATAGAAGGAGACTTTGCGGGCGGCATATGCGGTGAATCCCTGACTGTCATCCGACATTGTTTTGCACTCTGTTCTGTCTCCGGAAACAAAAACGTTGGCGGCATCGCCGGTTATGGTGACACCCTCAAAGACTGTTACGCCATGGCGGACTGCAGCGCAAAGGCAGGCAGAAAGGGCGCCATCGCCGGACAGATCGTCCGTTACGATACCAGAAGGAATGAGGAGGAAACCAAAGTAAGCGGCAACTACTATGTGAGTGATGAACTCTGCGGCATCGACAATGTCAGTTATGCAGGCATGGCGGAACCTGTCTCTTACGAAGCACTGCTGGCCACACCGCAGCTGCCCTCAGCCTTTCGTCATCTCAGGGTTATTTTCAGAATAGAGGATACTTATCTGGGCGAACAGGAAGTGGCTTTCGGGGAAAGCCTCTCTGCCCTGCAATATCCGGAGATTCCCGAAAAGGAGGGGTATTACGGCGTCTGGCCGGACTGTTCGGATAAAACCATGTCCGGCAATCTGTTCATCACCGGCGAATACAAAGAGAATGTCACTGTGGTACAGAGTGACGAAACCCATGAGTCACAGGAAGGGGGGCGCAGGCCCTATGCCCTTGTGGAACAGCGTTTTACGGAAGACACCGAATTAAATGTAACCATAGGAGACATTTCCCCGCCACAGGAAGCCGCCGGCAAAGAAAACATCATCTATGATATCTCCCTCGAACATACGGGGGACGCCGATACGGATTGCTTCGCCGTCAGACTCTATAATCCCTATGACAAAAATGCGGAAGTCTGGTGTTACCTGGATGGCGAATGGAAAAAAGTCGAAAGTAAAGCCAGAGGACAGTATCTGCAGGTCGATATGAGCGGGACAAAACAGACTTTCTGCGTGGCAAAACAGACCGCCGGCATCGGCATCCTGGCAGGTGGCATTGCAGGTTTTGCCCTTCTTGTGATCCTGTTCATTCTGTTGATCAAAAAAATAAAAACAGCACATGCCTGAAAAAGATTTGCCTTTTCCTGACACTTCTGCTAGAATCGTTACTGTCCGGAGACGGGATCATGAAAAAGTCCCCTCTCCCGCAGACAGAAAAAACATTTTCTGCATATACTGACTGTGAAACCAACACACGGCAATTTAAGTCAGCTCAGAGGATATGCCCTGATCGCAGATGAGAAACCGTCCCGCGACTTTCTCATCGCATGTCATCGCTTTCATCTGCCCTGACGTGGAGGATTACTATGGCAATTACCGATTACTCAGCCGCATTAAAAAAAGGAAAGCGAAACTACCAGTTAGCGCTCGCAAAGGGAGCCTATCCCTATCTGCCTGCGTTAGACGACATTTTGTCCTACACGGAGGTTACCGCCTCCGTCAATCTGGGTCTGATGGATATTCCCCTGTCCAAAATCGTCGGCACAAAAACCTCCGGCAGAACCAATGCCTTCGCCGGTAACTTTATGCCTCTGCTGCCGGAAAAATCCGAATTTGCGGCCAAATGGGCAGCTCTTTACAATCATCAGATCGACGACGGCATTCGTGATCCCATCGTCGTCTTCGAGTTTATGCACCGGTTTTATGTACAGGAAGGCAATAAGCGCGTCAGCGTTATGAAATCTCTGGATGCCTACAGCATCCCCGGCACGGTGACAAGGATCATTCCCAAAAAAACGGAAGACAAAGAGGTCTGTCTCTACTATGAATTTATGGATTTCTACCAGGTGTCGGAATCCTATGACGTCTGGTTTTCCAAAGAGGGAAGCTACAAAAAACTGCTCAAACTGATGGGGAAAAATCCAGGAGAACTCTGGACGCCGGAAGAACGAAACGCCTTCCATTCAGCCTGCGAGAAATTCGGCAGAGCATACCTGGCCGCTTTTTCGGAAAAAATAAAGCTGTCCGCATCCGACGCCCTCCTCCTGTACCTGGATGTATACGGCTACGACAAACTCAAGGCGCAGACGCAGACCGAACTGCGGGATGCTCTGATCAAAGCCCAGAAGGAACTGCAGCTTGCAGAAAAAGGCAGCCAGGTGACGCTTGTAAAAGATCCCGAACAGGCAAAGCCTTCCCTGCTCGGAAAGATCCTTCCGACAAACCCTGCGCCCGAAGATTTAAAGATCGCTTTCCTATACTACAAGACGCCGGAGACTTCCAGCTGGGCCTATGCCCATGAACTGGGGCGGCTCCATTTGGAACAGGCCTTCGACGGGAAAGTGAAGACAATCGCTATCGACCAGGTAGGCACCGACGATCAGATCAAGGATGCCGTTGATAACGCCGTAGCCGCCGGGTGCAACGTGATCTTCGCCACCGCGGTTCAGATGGTAAACCAGTGCGTGCGCTCCGCCATCCAGTATCCGAAAGTAAAGTTTTTTAACTGTTCCGTGAAAATGCCCTATTCTTCCGTGCATACCTACTATGCCAGAATGTACGAGGCAAAGTTCCTGATCGGAGCCATCGCCGCCGCTGTATCTCACACAGACAAACTGGGCTATGTGGCGGACTACCCGATCTACGGTTCCCTGGCAAACATCAACGCTTTTGCGCTGGGCGCCCGGATGATCAACCCTTATGTGGAAGTGTATCTGGAATGGTCGAAATTGAAAACCCTGGACGGCAAAGAAAAACTCCGTCAGGACGGTTTGCTGTTCATGTCCGACGACGATATGATCACACCCAACCATCCCACCAGGGAATACGGGTTATATTTAAAAAATGAAGAGGGCGAACTGGAAAACCTGGCCACGCCGATCTGGCACTGGGGCAAATTTTATGAGCGCATCGTCACAAATATCTGCAGCGGCAGGAGCGAGGCAGGCGCTTCCAAAAAGGAGACCGCCATCAACTACTGGTGGGGAATGTCCGCAGATGTGATCGATGTGATCTGTTCAAAAAAGATGCCCCATGGCACCCACAGACTGATCAACTTCTTAAAAAGTTCCATCTGTGCGGGCGGTTTTAAACCTTTCGACGGTCTGATCTACTCTCAGGACGGCATTATCCGCTGCAAAGAGGGGCAGTCCCTGCAGCCGGAAGATATTATCACCATGAACTGGCTTGCGGAAAATGTTGTGGGACGGATCCCCGCATTTGAAGAACTTACGCAGGAGGCACAGCTGCTCTCCAATATTCAAGGGGTATGCAAAGAAGAGGATGAAACAGACAGGTAAAGACAAAGACGTTTTAAAAATTATGGTGTTTGCGGATCAGAAATCCAAACTGCTCTACGACTATTATGATCCTGAACGGATGAAAGACATCGATCTCATTATTTCCTGCGGCGATCTGCCGCAGGAATATCTGAGTTTTTTTGTGACGCTCTGCAATGTTCCGCTCCTCTATGTAAGGGGTAACCATGACAAAAGTTATGACGCCAAACCCCCCGAAGGATGTACCTGCATTGAGGATGATATCTATGTCTATAAAGGAATCCGTATCCTGGGATTAGGGGGCTCCATGCAGTATATCCCGGGCGCTCCCGGCCAGTACACGGAATGGCAGATGCGGTATCGGATCAGGAAACTGGGCTTCAAATTATGGCGGCACAAAGGATTTGATATTCTTGTCACCCATGCCCCCGCCTATCAGGTCAATGATCTGCCGGATCTCCCGCACAGAGGTTTTGCCGCTTTTCTCCCTCTCCTGGACAAGTATCGGCCCAAGTTCTTTCTCCATGGCCATGTCCACGCCAACTATGCCAGAGGGTTTAAGCGGACGGACACCTATGGGGAAACTACGGTGGTCAATGCCTACGAGTTTTATGTGGTGGAGTATCCGCTAAAGGATCATTGACCGGGATCGATCAGCACCGTCATGATCGCGTCCTGCTCCACTGTCACAGGCAGCACTTCTCCCCGCATGCGAAGATACACGGGCATCCTTTCTGCCGTCCGGTTCATCAGTACCACTGCCACTTGCCCGTCCGGCCTGAGAAAAGCCGTCACATCCACAAAATTATCCACATGGTTTGACCCGCCCTTTTCATTTAACAGAATGCACCAGTCTATAAAAGCGCAGGCGCCATGATTCAAATCCCCTGTGATGTCGTGCCCATACATCCTGGCGTCCGCCAGCTGGTCTTTTGCCGCAAATTTGCTGTGTTCCACACATCCTTCCGAAAACAGCAGCTTTTTTTTCGGAAATTTTTCGTGCGCCATCTGCAGCGCCTCAAAATGATCCCCCGAATACCAGTGGAATGCCATACCGGTGATCATCCGGTCCGTGTCCGCATCAATGGTCTCCAAAGCTCTTTCAAGCAGTCTTTCCTTATTGTGGTCCCAGATAAAAATTTCCAGATCCGTCAGCCCATGAGCGCACAGTGCCGGGTACAGATAGTCCCTTAAAAACTCTTTTCCCTCTCCTGCGGAATAAACGCAGGAGTCCCAGATCTGTACGGCGGCAGGTCCATTCTGAATACTGATCCTTTTGACAGTCACCCCCTTTTTTCTGTAACCTTCCAGAAAACGGCAGAGATATTCCGCCCACATCCCTCTGTATTCCTCTTTCAGTCTGCCGCCGTGGTTCTTATCTTTGTTTGTCTTCATGAATGCCGACGGACTCCAGGGGCTCAACATCACCTGGATCGGGGATGCGGAAACCTTTTTCGCATTTTCCCAGAAGGGTAGGATATACCGTTCATCCCGTTCAAGGGAAAAACTCAATCTGTCCCGGAATCTTCTGATGTATTCCGATTATTCTTACAGCGAGATAGCCTCTTACCCTGCTTTGCATCCCAAAGCCATCTCGGGAAACAATTTAAAAGCGCTGTGGGCATGACCTTGCGGGAATACAGAGAAGCTTACAGCCGAAGCGGCAAATGCGCCCGCGGGCAGCTATATCATCAGTGAAAACCCGCTGGACATCTGCGGAGAAAGCCATGTATTCCCTCATTGTACAGCAAGCGTGGAAACCAGGGGAGAATCCGTCTTTGCCGCACGCAATACGATAGACGGACTGCTGGTCACATCAGGACACAGCTTTTTCCCTTATACATCCTGTGGGGAAGGAGAAGATCCGGGCGTACATATCGATATCTTTTTCGGCCGCAAAATTCTGGCGGAAGAAGTGCAGATCTTCCTGCGCTCCGACTTTCCCCATGATAACTACTGGCAGAAGGGGCGGCTCGCCTTCAGCGACGGGACTGCGCTTCCCGTCACACTGCAAAAAACAGGCCTGTGCCAGTCCGTAATGCTGCCAAAGCCCATTGAAACAGAATGGGTACGCCTGTCCGACCTGAAAAAAGATGACGCCGATCCATCCCCTTTTCCGACGCCTCAAACATACATGGCGTTAAGATTTCTTCCATATTATCGGCATCCCAGTTTGTTACAAGCATATTATAATTCACGAAACTAAGCCCATACAGGTACTTTTTGTCAGTTCCCTGCATTCTTCCGGCAAGGGCTTTACCCTGTAATACTCCCGCAGATTTCCATGAGCGATCGTTTCTGTAATGGTACAAAATATCGTCGAAGACGAGCTCCACGACATTCTGAGATAGATCATTCGGTCTCTTTATCTTCCCTCTTCTTTTTCCTCATCACATACACATATGCCACCACGGAAAATATCACCAGCACCACCGCTAACAGCTGAGAAATCGGAATCTGCGTCCCCGGCAGATGAAGCTGGTCTGTCCGGAAGCCTTCAATCCAACTGCGTCCGAGCCCATATCCGCCCAGATAGACAAGACCGATCTCCCCCTCAAACTGTTTATATTTCCAGATCACAAGCATCGCTGCAACAACCATGAGATTCCAGAGACATTCATACAAAAAGGTGGGATGCACCTGAATCGCTCCCTCCGACGCGTGAGCAGCAATCAGCTCTGTGATCTCGTGAGGCCGCACTGCCGCCTCGGGAAGTCTCATGGCAAACAGACTGTCCGTATATTCCCCGAAAGCCTCCCTGTTAAAAAAATTCCCCCAGCGCCCGATTGCCTGCCCTAATGCCAGTCCCGGCACACAGATATCGATCATCGTAAAATAATTGAGTTTCTTTTTCCTGCAAAAAATAAACAATGTCAGAAAGGCCGCGATCACGCCACCGTATATTGCGAGACCACCCTTTCTCAGATTAAAGATACCGGCCAGATCATTTTTATAGTAATCCCAGGCAAAGACTACATAGTAGATCCTTGCGCCGACTAACCCGAAAATAATGCCATACAGAAAAAAATCCCAGATCCGTTCCGGATCATAGCCATACCTTTTTGACACACGCAGCGCCAGAAAAAGCCCTGCTCCCATGCCAACGGCGATGACAACGCCGTATAACGCTATTGTAAAGCCGAAGATCGTAAAATTTTTCGGCACATTATCCAGATATATTCCCAGATGCGGGAACTCTATTGCTGTCTCGATCATATCTGTTCCTTTCTCAGCCGCTGTGATGCTATCTGATACTGCGCGGCATCATTATGCTTGATCATCATCATGCTCGAAAATCCTTCGGCTCCGCCGAAGACGCCGCTTTGCGGCTCTCCGATTTTCCCGCTGTACGCTCGGGTGAAATCAAATGTCCGCTTTGCGGCCGCTTGATTTCCTTCCCCGCTACACATTAAACCTAAACAGGATCACATCCCCATCCTGTACCACATACTCTTTTCCTTCCATGCCTACAAGCCCTTTTTCTCTGGCCGCAGACAGGGATCCCAGTTCCAGCAGATCTTTATAGTTGACGACTTCCGCCTTGATAAAGCCCCTCTCAAAATCTGTGTGTATTTTTCCTGCCGCCTGGGGCGCTTTTGTACCGATCTTAATCGTCCAGGCTCTCGTCTCGTCCTCCCCTGCGGTAAGGAAACTCATCAGTCCCAAAATGCGATAGCTGGCTGCAATCAGCTTGTCAAGTCCCGACTGCTTAATGCCCATATCTTCTAAAAACATCGCCTTCTCGTCATCGTCAAGCTCCGCGATCTCCTGCTCAATCTGGGCGCAAATCACAAACACCTCGCTGCCATTTTCAGCAGCAAATTCTCTCACCGCCTGCACGCCACTGTTGGTGGCTCCGTCATCGGGAAGATCCTCCTCCGCCACGTTTGCCGCAAAAATAACCGGTTTCGCGGTCAGCAGATTGTAAGAGTTGAACCACGCCACATCCTCCTCATCGTCGCCCACCTCAAAGCTCATGGCAAGTTTCCCGGACTCCAGGTGCGCTTTAATCTTTTCCAACAGTTCCAGCTCTTTTCCCAGTGTCTTGTCCATTCTGGCGCCTTTTGAAGTCTTTGCGATCCTTCTCTCCAGAATTTCCAGATCTGAGAAGATCAGTTCCAGATTGATGGTTTCGATATCTCTGAGTGGATCCACACTGCCGTCCACATGGACCACATTTTCATCCTCAAAACACCGCACCACATGAACAATGGCATCCACCTCACGGATGTTGGAGAGAAACTGGTTACCAAGGCCCTCCCCTTTGGAAGCCCCCTTTACCAACCCTGCAATATCCACAAATTCGATCACTGCCGGCGTCACCTTTTTGGAGTGATACATTTCCCCAAGCAGCCTGATCCGCTCGTCCGGCACCGCCACGATACCCACATTGGGATCGATGGTACAGAACGGGTAGTTTGCGGATTCCGCCCCCGCCTTTGTCAGGGAATTAAAAAGGGTGCTCTTTCCTACGTTGGGGAGTCCTACGATGCCTAGTTTCATATTTCTATATACCTCCTTGGGAATGTCTTAAAAATAGGTACTTTTCGTAATTTCTATACTTCTTCGAGTACCAATTTAAGATGATTTTAAGCATTTTTTCAATATTCTGCACTTCACTTCCTTCGCCTTTTCATCATATGTCACATATATGTACAGATTCACAGTAATTCCTATGTTTGAGTGTTCTGAAATTATCTACAAGTTTCTGAACCATAGTATCAAATGCGCAGAAAGCCGAGCATTGATAGTATAGCACAGTAAAGTACAAAAGTAAATTACAGATCCATTACAATTCGCATACTGTTAATGTTGAATTGTCTGTTTTGAACTAATCGTTCCAGCGTTACAAAAAATTTATTGTTCTTCAATCACTTCTTCAATAATCTGCTTGATTTTTTTATTGCTCAACTGCGTGTGAAAAGAAACTGTGTAACCATCAATCGTAAGTTGCCTGAAGAAAGCTTCTGCACATTTAATTTTAGCTTCTTCCGTTCCACGTAGAGTGGACTTTTTTTCTACTAATTTTGTTTCAACCACAATATTCAGTTCCTTTGTGCCGTCCTTGCGCTCTACAACATACATAAAGTCCGGACTGTAAGTTTCACCGACAATCGTGGGAATTGCTATGATGGACTTTGGAATTTTGCCATATACCACAATTTCATCAATCTCAGAATGCATAATATTTTCCTTTTCCAGCGGAGAATCAAAAGCAATGTGGTTATACAAATATTTATCAGAAGGTGTATCTTCAACAAACATAGTACCCACCTTCCCCTGTTTCATCACTTCTTTCGGTGAACCGTCTTTATATGTCAGTGCGGTTTCCATGACAGGCTGATTTGAGCGAGAATACCTGAATCGAGTCTGCAATTTTTCTATACGCCAATCTACAAATGATTTACAATATTTGCGGCAGAATATTCATTGATATGATCTGCTGGAATACCTTTCTCCTTATCCCCACTAATATAAACATTTTTGCTCTTTGCATTTTCAGGCTGATTGTTATGTATATCATCAGGAACAATAACCGTTTCCGTATCAAGTGAAGCAATCATTTTAGCATAATTCTTGCCAAGAAACTTCAATTCATAACCTTCCTGCGATATGTCAACCTTATCTTTTAAAAATTCTGAAAATCTTACCATATCAAATGAACCGTCAGTATGAAAACAAGATGGAAAATTCTCACGCAAAATCTACAATTCTTTTTGGTTAGGGGTTACGGTTTCGTTTGCCACAATAATATCTTTAATCATTTCCATTTCTCCTGTCAAAATCATTCCAATAGCTCATATCATACCACAAATATAACTATGGTTCCAGATTTTTATTATCCATTTTCCGCCGGTATCGTCTTACTTCCAAAACACATTCTTACAAAATACACCGTTCAGCGCATTTCTGATCCCTAAATAATAACCACACTCACTTCCCTGTTACATGTTACGTATGTAAAACGCGATCTGATACGGCAGACGTTCTGCAGGTGTGGCAAGCTCCGTGCCCAGCAGTTTTTTGATATTATTCATGCGGTAGATGATCGTATTCCGGTGCGTAAACATGTTCTGAGCCATCGCCTGTATGCTTCCATCAAACTCCAGATAACTCTGCAGCGTCTCCACGTAATTTGAGTTATGCCGTCTGTCATGTTCTTCCAGCACAGACAAAGTATCCCGCTGTATCTGGGCAAGCAGACCGGTATCCGTACAGCTGTACAGCAGACGATACATCCCCATCCCGTCAAACTGCAGGAGTGTGGTTTTTGTCCGCATCGCCATCCGAGCCGCCGCCTCCGCTCTCCGGTAGCTGACCGCAAGGTTTTCAATATCTGTCACCAGACTCCCAATGCCTACATAGAACGGTCTGTCCGGCATCCGCTTGTGTGCCCTATTTAACATCCCTTCACCCAGTTCAATCAGAAGTTCCTGCCTGATCGCATTGACGACAAGTACAAAAAACGAATTGTAATAAAAGAAGCTCCCATTGTGCGTAATCTGCTCCAGATACATCTGCAGTCGATAGGAAAGCCTTCTTCTGTCCACCGTATCCATCGAATCCAGCCCCTCGCTGGCGATGAGCATGACCTGAAATGTTCCATCCACATCAAAATGAGGCAGCAGCTTTTTCCGATACGCATCCTGATTGTCCGGCTGCTCCACCGCGGCGATTAACGCGTTTACAACCTCCTCATCCGTGCTCTCCTGCACAAAGATACGGATGCTGAAATCCTTCATCATATCGGACAGATGGATCTCCCAGGGCACAGTCAGAAGCGGCAGATGGTTCTCCTCACAATATGCGAGCAGGCTGTCCGGCAGCTTTTCAATATAGTTCCCGGTATTGACGATCAGCCCGGCCGCATGACGCTGCACCAGATGACTGGCTAACTCCATTATCGCCTCCTGCGTCGGAAATCCCAATCCCGTCGTGACCGCCAGCTCCTTTCCCCAGAAATGCCGTATGATTGTCGTATCTTCAACCAGATGCACCCAGCTGATCGAGTTAGACCACCCGTCTTTTCCCGCCAGATACTTCATCCGGTAACGCTCCTCCGAAGCAATCATCATATCCTGTATCGTAAAACCCATCCTCCCTGCCTCCTCTCTCCACTTTTTTATACACCTGTCATGTCTGCAGTATCATCAATATCTGCAATGCAAACTCGAAAAACCTTTATGACCATTCTACCACTTTTTGTGCTGACAGTACATATTTTATATGCATTTTTAGATATCAGTGCCATTGGATTTTCTTCTTTTTATGTTATGATGATAGTAGAAAACAAACACAAATAATAAAGTAAAGGAGGGGCATCTCATGTTAACCATTTCAAACAGTTTTGTAACCAGCTACACCAATACATATACACCATCATGGATCAGATCCGAGCGCTATCTGTACTGCGGCGACTTTGCCGGGGATCTTGCCGGAAGCAGACATGCGTCCTTCCTCGCATTTATCCGGAAGCTGCTTCACAGATAAACGAATTCTGCTTTGAAACGAATACAGAAGATCGTCTGAAAATAATATGCTCCCCACTGGACAGACAGGTGAACTCATAACATCTGCCTGCCCGGTGGGGAGCATATTCACGATTGACATTTTGTAAGTTTTTCTTCCGAATGATCCGATGCACGAACTTCTTTACCTGGCACTCTTCCGATCACAATTTGGCTAACAGCACTGCCTTCTTTGCTGTAAACTCCTCCTCCGACAAAATGCCTGCATCCTTCATTTGGGAAAGTTTTTCAAGCTGTTCCAGCACATTTCCCCCGCTCTCCCGCTTCCCGCCCTTTTTCAGCTGATCCAGAATATCTTCCCTGCGGAGCAGATCCATGAGTTCTTTGCATTTAGCGGCCTGATTGTAGATAGTTACTCCGGTCAGCATTTCGACACGTAACGTCGCTTTTCGGGCATTCGCATCCTGATACTCAATGACAACAACATTCTCCTGCTGCTGGTTTGCATCGTTGCCTGCTCCAAGCAACATCTCTGCATTGGAGATCGTCCTCTTCTCTATCCTGATGTCAGTGATGTCGTCATAAGGGATATCCAGATCATAGAGCCAGTCCTTTGTCGTGACAGTAACTCTGAAGGCAAATCTGTCCGGCATGATATTCATCCCCCAGGCCCCGGCTTTTGCTTTCGGAATATCATCCAGACCGCCCACATACGTGAACTCATATCTTGCAATTGCACCTTCCAAAGTTTTTTTTAATTCCTTTGCCTCTTCATTGTAAGCTTTCATTGAAGCAGCCGTATCATTATATGCTTTCCTGATTTCAGCTGCCGCCCCGGAAACTTTATCACTGATGCCTTTTTCATCGGCAAACCTGGTTGCCGCATCCTTCGCCTGATTTGCAGTATCCCGGATCTTATTCAATATAGAAGCCATTTTGATTCCCTCCTCCGTTAAAATATCCTGCTTTCCTTTTGTTCCTGTTATAAAGTTATCATCTGTGTCAGACAGAAAGCGTCGTAGTATAAAATAATAAAATTTTTTCACATCTTTTTACTGCGCCACAGAATGTCTTATTAAATCTGTATTCTTATTCTGTCGATATAACTGACAAAGTCAACAATTCCGTTGCGGATAACAGGATTATTGACTCTTGCGGCAGTCGCCAAATGTGCATGCAGGTATGCCCGCAAATTTCAAAAGAAATGAGGTACTGCAATTGAAAACTCAGGATATGGAAAAAGGAATGAAACTGGATCGTGTCATGGAATTGTTCTTCAGAGCCATGAAAGGCGAATCTCTCTCTGCCAGGCTGCTTGCCTTCGAATACAATGTTTCCACAAGAAGCATCACAAGAGACATCAATTCTCTGAAAATCTTTCTTGCCGAGCATGCCGATCTGCTGGGATATCCGGAATTAGAATATTCCAGCACGGATCATTGCTACACTTTAAAAATGGAACATTTCCTGTCGAATAAAGAACTGCTTGCGGTCACAAAAGTTCTGATAGGAAGCCGTGCGTTTAACAATCAGGATCTGTTATGTCTTATCGATAAGCTGAAAAGAAATACGACTGCCGCCGACAGATCCAGACTGGAGCAGTTAATCCGCAAAGAAATGTACCACTATGACGAAATCGGTTCCGACTGCCAAAGTGTGATAGACAACCTGTGGAAACTGACGGACTGTATCGAAAAAAGACGCATCATTACCATCTCTTACTATAAAATGAACCGTGATGCAGTAAAGAGAAAACTCATTCCAGTGTCCGTTATGTTCAGTGAATACTATTTTTATCTGATCGGATATCTGTGCGAGACTGAAACTCCCGATACACCGATCTATTTCAGAGTGGACAGGATCACGGAGATTACCGTGCACCGCGATACCTGTCAGCTTTCGACAGGACAGAACTTTGACGAAGGTCTGCTTCGCAGAAAAAGCCAGTTTATGTGGCCGGGACCTTCCCGGAGAATCCGGTTTGCCTTCACCGGCCCTTCCGTCCAGGCCATATTAGACCGCATTCCCACCGCCAGAATTGTGGATAAACAGGACGGTAAATCCATTATAGAAGCAGAAGTCTCCGGCGCCGGAATCAAAATGTTTTTGCTCAGCCAGGGTTCCTGGGTAAAAGTTTTAGCGCCGAAGGAGTTTGTGAGGGAAATGCAGGATGAGATTCAAAAGATGCAGTCCCTTTATCTTCGCGGACAATAAGCCGGGTCTGTGCTTAAAGACAGCCTTTGGCAGGATATACCGATGACTGACAGAGGCCGCCTCAGAATCCGAATATCCCCGCAATCCCCCGCGCTAACGCGCCGACTGCGCTGCCCACGGTGCTAACGGCTGATTTCACAAAAGATTTTGCGGTATCTCTGATCTTCTGGCATCCTGTTACCACCTTCTCGCCCACCTTGGAACCCGCAATATAACCGACACAACCGCCTACAAAGCCGCCCACTGCAGCGCCCACCGGGCCCAGCACGCTTCCCACCGCCGCTCCAAGCGCGGCGCCTTTTGCCGAAGCCGCCAATCCGGCAACACAGGCCACCGTTGTCTGCGCCATTTTATCGACGCCTTCCTTTAACGTCAGATCCCCAGTGGCAACTTTTCCGAAAATCTTGACGTTCTCCACCGCAACAAATGCAATATTCGTAAGCGTTCCCGCCGGCGTTCCTTTCGGAATCACAGAAATTATTTCTTTCTCGGCAGCCACTTTCAGGCCGCCGGACACCGCTGTTTTCACGCCAAAATCAGCGCCTGATACGATTGCAGTCTCCACAACCTCGGCTCCGTCGACAGGCTCCCCCTGCACGACCTTTCCCAAAACATTCATTCCGGCGCCTACAGCTGCGCCCATGAGGCACGACTTTCCGACTTCCTTTGCAATACCATGAGCGATATCTTTAGCGGCATACTCGCTCCAGTCAGCTTCCAGAAAGCTTCTTTTCTGCGCCTCTTCCTGTAACTTTTTTGCCTCCTCTTTTGTGAGAGGCTTACTGTTAACACCGCCCGCGCTTATGGTGGAGGTTACCGTTTTATTCGGAAATGCTTTCTGCACTGCGGCAACCTGATCTTCCGGAACCACCAGTATCTGATTACCGTAGTTCCCTTCTTTTATCATCCGGATGGTATCTTCCGCAGTTGCGCCATACTTCACCTGATACTGGTGAATTCTCTTACCGGATGCATCTTTTATGACGATATCAAAACCGTTTTTTGAATAAGGCTCCCCCGGTTTTGGCTTTACTACCTCCGCCCTGAACTCACTTCCGGAGGCCTGAGCTTTCATAAGTCACGAACCACCAGCCCTGCTGGTGGTTTGCTGTTGGCCCTACGGGGCCGATGTTACTTTTCCGCCTAAAGGCGGTCTGACAAACCATTGTCTTGTTACTCTTCCGCCTAAAGGCGGTTCAGTAAACCATTGTCTTGTTACTGGTGTCCGCTTAAAAGCGGCTCTCTGTTACCTTGCTTATTCGCCCTCCATATGGTCTCGTTCATACTGTTCACTGATGTACTTCTTAATCGTTTCCTCATTTACGTTGCCTACCGTTTCACAATAGTATCCTCTTGCCAAAAAATGTCGATTGTATTTCTCGCGGTATTCTGGATGCCTGTCAAATATCATCAGTGCACTTTTTCCCTTGATTCTCCCTATCGTCTTTTGATACTCTGCTCACCGCCTCCGGCATCTGTTAGTCTCCCCAGCTCTGCTGGGGGATTTATAACTGTTTCATTAAATTTTACTGTCTTTGCCATTGTTTTCTCCTCCATTGAAATGATACTGTGAACTGCAGCTCATGATGCGCGCCCACCTCGCCAGATGTTCCGATCATACCTGTCGCTATGATATCATGTTGCCTGGACATATATTGTCTCAGTATTTTTTCCTATTCTTTAATTCCTCATACAACACCGTATAATTGTGATACCTTACATCGCTGATCTTCCCTGCTGCAAACGCCTCCTTGACACCGCAGTCCGGCTCACTGATATGCGCACAGCCTCTGAATCTGCAGCGCTCCTCATATGCTTTAAACTCCGGATAATAGTCCCTTAACTTTTCTTTTTCCATATCAAAAAGCTGTAGGGACGAAAAGCCCGGCGTATCCATGATATAAGTATCTGAATCCAGCACAAACAGCTCCGAATGGCGGGTGGTATGCTTTCCCCTGTCAATCTTTCTGCTGATCTCGCCGGTCTCCATGGCCGCCTTCGGATACAGATAATTGATCAGAGAAGACTTTCCAACGCCGCTGGGACCGGCCACTGTCGTAGTCTTTCCCTGCAAAAGAGAGCGCACCGCTTCAAGCCCTTCCCTTTCCCTGACGCTGATAAACAGCACCCGGTAACCGCAGGTCTCATAGGCTTTCTGCAGGTCCGTTCTCTCCTTTTCGGAAGCGATATCACTTTTATTAAAACAGATGACACAGGGAAGCTTCTGCCCCTCCATCATGATCAGAAAACGGTCTAACAGGTTGAAATTCGGCTCCGGCTTCACGATGGCAAACACCACAAGCGCCTGATCGATATTGGCCACCGCAGGGCGGATCAGGCTGCTCTTCCGCGGAAGGATTCTGGAAATATTTCCTGTTTTTTCAGACGCGTCTATCACTTCCAGCTCTACGAGATCTCCCACCAGCGGTTTTATCTTCTCCCGTCTGAAAATGCCTTTCGCCTTACACTCATAAATCACGCCGTCCGCGGCATGCACATAATAAAATCCGCCAATTCCCTTGATTATCTTTCCCCGCATACGGAACATACCGCTCCCCGCCTGTCAGCATACCAGAACAGCCGATATCATATTCTGATCAAACTGCCGCAGGCAGCTACCTCTCTTCTGTAAATTCTATCGTCCGCTCTATCTTCTTTTCCTCTTTCACCTCTTCTGTGGTCGGCGTGCCGTCCTCCGCCGTGCCTGTTTCCACGCGCTTCACATTCGTGTACTCAAAAGTGATTGTGCCCGTTGGCGACTTGATACCGCTGTAATTCACCGCTACCGGAAAGGAAGTTGTCTGCGTGTCTAACAGTTTTGTTCCGTCCGCTGTCACGATGGTCACTTTCACCGTCGTTCCCTCCGTGTTATAGTCGGGATCTTCCTCCCTGGTGGGGCCGGTAATATTGCCGCTGTACGTGTAGGTTGCGGCCTTGCCGCCCATACTGATCTTGATGTCGATGGGTGTTCCCGGATCCACAAAGGAACCCACGGAATAACTCTGGTAGCATACCTGGCCCTCCGGGAAATCCTCATTGTTGATCTGCCCTACCGTCCCCACCGGCAGTCCGGCTTCCACCAGCATCGCCACCGCCTCGTCTTCCTCTTTCCCCATCAGATCCGGCACCCTGATCTTGGAATCTTCCGCGCCAGTGCTGACGACGATCGTGACTGCAGAGCCCTTTGGCGCTCTTGTCCCGCTCTCCGGGTTCTGGGAAATCACATAATTATTTTCTACCGTAGAAGAAGAACTCTCGTTTTTATTTACCACGAATCCCGCCTTCTCCAGGGTGTTTTTCGCCTCCTCAAAAGTAATGCCAGTGGCCTTTGGCACGCTCACCCCTTCCGTTCCGGAACTGACCGTCAGAGTGATCACCGTTCCGGGATCCACCATCATACCTTCCTCCACGTTGGCACTGATCACCTGATTCTGCGGATAAGCGGCGTTTTCCACATATTTCACTTCCGGCTCAAGTCCCAGTTTCCGCAGTCTGTCCTGAGCCATTTTCACCGCCATCCCGGTAACGCCTGGCATTTCCACCTGTTCGGTCTGTTCTTCCTGCGCTGCATCTTCGCCGTCTTTACTCCCGCTCAGATGGAAAAGTCCCAATGCTCTGCCCACCAGTACGATCACAATGCAGCCGATGATGATCGCCGCCACGATGGCGAGTATGGTCGTGATCTTTTCCATACGGGGATCATAGTCCTCCTCATAGTCCTCGTCTTCCCCGTCCTCATGATTACCATAGTTTGCTCTGTTTAAGCGCATGGACTCATCCAGATTGTCCTTTTCCGCGGAAGCCCTTTTGATCCGCTCCATCTCTCTGTCCGTGATCATACGGGTAGAGGCCCTGCGGTCCGGCTCCACCACCTTCACAAAATCCTCATCCGGATTCAGTAAAGACTGCTTCAGATCATCGATCAACTCTGCCATGGACTGATATCTCCGGTCCGGGCTTTTCTGACAGCACTTGAACACGATCTGTTCCACACTGATGGGAATTTCCGGCACATATTCTCTCGGGGAAGGCAATTCCTCCTGGATATGTTTGATTGCGATGGCTACCGTCGTCTCCCCGTTAAAAGGCACTCTGCCCGTCAGCATCTCAAACATGGTGATACCCAGGGAATAAATGTCGCTTTTCTCATCACTGTAGCCACCTCTAGCCTGTTCCGGAGAGGTGTAATGGACTGATCCCATCACATTCGAAGTGATCGTATTACTGGTGGCAGCCTTGGCAATACCAAAATCTGTCACTTTCACTTTTCCGTCTTTGGAGATCATGATATTCTGAGGCTTGATGTCTCTGTGAATAATATGGTTATTGTGGGCCGCCTCTATGCCCATGGAAACCTGAATTGCTATACTGATCGCTTCCTTTACGGAAAGCCTTGCTTTCTTTTCAATATATTTCTTTAATGTAATACCCTCTACCATTTCCATAACGAAATAGTATATGCCATTCTCCTCGCCCACATCATAGACGTTGACAATATTAGGGTGCATCAGCCCTGCCGCCGCCTGGGCTTCCGTCCGAAACTTTGATACAAAATTAGCATTTTCCGAAAATTCCTGTTTTAACACTTTAATGGCCACAAACCGGTTCAGCTTATGACACTTTGCTTTATAGACATCTGACATGCCGCCGGTCCCGATCTTCTCTAAAATCTCGTAGCGGTCTCCTATCATCATTCCTATTTTAATCATGCTTTAAACTCCATTTGACAACTATCTGCAGCTCTGTGTCCCCACAGGTCTGTGAGTGAATATACACTCTCACCATGTTCCAGCCAGGCCGTCTGGCGGCCAGGTCTTTTATCAGACATCCGGCTCAATCAGGATCAGGGAAATATTGTCCCTGCCGCCGTTTAAATTCGCAACTCTTACAAGAGCCTCCGCCTTTTCCATGATGTCGCGCTGGGCATTTACGATCATTCTTATTTCTTCGTCTTCCAGCATATTGCTAAGTCCGTCAGAGCACAGTAAAACAATGTCGCCTCTTTGCAGTTCAACCTCATAAAAATCTGCTGAAACCGCGTAGGTAACGCCTACCGCTCTTGTAATGATATTCTTATTCGGATGGGTTCTTGCACTTTCTCTGTCAAGTCCTCCCATTCTGATCATCTCCTCCACAAGGGAATGATCCGTTGTAATCTGTCTGATACTTTTTCCGTTTACAATATAAAGACGGCTGTCCCCCACATTACCCACTTTTAAACGGTTTCCGTAGATCGTAGCGACAACCACCGTGGTCCCCATACCTTCCAGGTCTCTGTTCTCATTGGAAAGTTCAAAAATGCCGGAGTTTGCCACATTGATGGCGCTTTGTAATATCCGCTCCGGAATCGTTTCACGGGAACGCATGGCTTCCCTGCAGATCGTATCTACCGCATAGCGCGAAGCATAATCTCCGGCCTTATGGCCGCCCATGCCATCCGCAATCATAAATAAATTCGGCAGATTTCCTATCGGCAGTTCCGAAGAATACACCACATCCTGATTCAGTTGTCTTCTTTTCCCCTTATCCGATAAAGAGGCTGTCTTCATCAAAGCCTTCTTCCCCCTGAAACTGTCTTTTGTAACTGTCCTTCACAGAACACATCGGCTGCCGAATTTCCATATTCCGGCAATTGGTGCTCTATAACTTAAAATACTACCACATAAACGACAAGGGGGCAAGAAAAATCAACTTACCCCTCTTCTTACCGGTAACAGTTCAGCCATTCGGCTTCACTACCCGAATGTACCGTTACTCTTACCACTTCATTTTACCATATTTATTCCAAAATATGTATTTATTTTTTTTTATGATGATTTCTCCGCAGCTGTCCGCAGGCGCCGTCGATATCCCGGCCCATCTCCCGCCGCAGCGTCGCGTTAATGCCTGCCTCTTCCAGTTTCCTCTGAAAGGCTTTTACCGCCTCTCTCCCTGACGCAGTGTACTTTCTCTCCCTGACCGGATTGATGGGGATCAGGTTCACATGGGCGTGGACAGAAAAGGCCAGCCTGATCAATCCTGCCGCATCTTCCTCCGTATCGTTGACGCCACCCGCAAGGGCATACTCAAAGGTGATCCGCCGCCCGGTCTTTTCAAAATAATACCTGCAGGCTTCCATCAGTTCCGCAATGCTGTACTTCTCCGCGACCGGCATCAGTTCCCGCCTTTTTTCATCTGTCGCGCCGTGCAGCGAAAGGGCCAGCGTGACCTGCAGGTCTTCCTCCGCCAGCTCCTTTATCTTCGGCACAAGCCCGCAGGTGGAAACCGTGATATTTCTCTGGCTGATATGAAGCCCCTTTTCGTCCGTCAGCATTCTGATAAAACGGATCAGATTTTCCATGTTATCGAGAGGCTCCCCGATCCCCATAACCACCACATTGGAAACCCGATCCCCGGTCTTTCTGGTCACCGCATAGACCTGCTCCAGCATTTCCGCCGCCGTCAGGCTCCTCTCAAGCCCGCCCAGTGTGGAAGCGCAGAATTTGCAGCCCATTTTACAGCCTACCTGAGAGGAAATGCAGACGGAATTGCCGTGGTGATATCGCATCAAAACACTCTCCACCATATTGCCATCAGGCAGCTCAAATAAGAACTTCTTCGTGCTGTCCTGCTTTGATTCCTGCACCTGCACCGCGTGAAGCACTGTCAGTTCAAAGTGTTCCGCGCACTTTTCCCGCAGGGAAAGCGACAGATTCGTCATTTCCGCAAAATCTTCCGCCAGCTTTTTATGCATCCATTCATAGAGCTGGGCCGCCCTGAATTTCTTTTCTCCGATCTGTTCCATCTCCCGCACAAGTTGCGGCAGGGAGAGAGATTTTATGTCTGTCTTTTTCATGTATTCCTCCGCATTCTGGCCAGAAAGAATCCATCACAATCATGCACCCCCGGCATCAGCTGCAGCATCCCGCTCTCCGCCTCACTGCACTGTAAACATTCCGGCAGATAAGGATTTAAATCCTCCGGGATAAGCGGGAAGTTTTTGCACATCCAGCGCACCTGCTCCTCATTTTCCGCCCGATGAACCGTACAGGTGCTGTACAGGATCACCCCGCCCGGCTTCACATACCGGAAACAGGTTTCCATGATCCGCCGCTGTAATCTCACAAGATCCTCCAGGCTTTCCTTTGTCACATGATATTTGATATCTCTCTTTTTCCCCAGGATCCCGAGCCCGGAACAGGGCAGGTCCAGATACAGCACATCCGCCTTCTCTTCCATCTCCGGATCAGACACGCTGGCATCCCATACCTTTACCCGCACATTTTCCGCCTTCATGCGGCTCACATTCTCTCTGATCAGAGCTGCCTTCTCCTCCGAAATGTCTCTGGCTTCCACCAGCCCGCCTCCCCACAGTTTGCAGGCGGCATGCAGGCTTTTCCCGCCCGGCGCCGCACAGACGTCCAGCACAAAATCCCCTGTCCTGACGCCTGCGCATTCCGTCACCAGCATGGAGCTCACATCCTGCACCGTCACAAACCCCTCCGAAAAGCCGGGGAGCCTGTCCAGTCCCTCCAGATTCCTGCAGTTCCAGGCATAGGAAAGGAAGGGATGCCTCTCACACAGGATCCCTCCGTTTTTCCACTCCTGTACGAGCTCTTCCTGCTCCTCAGCAGACAACGCCTCAGAGATCCTCACGCTCACCGGTTTGATCTCCAGCAGTGCCTGGCACATCTTTTCCGTCTGTCCCCTGCCGTAGTCCCGTTCCCAGAGTTTTACAAGAAATACCGGCATCGAATAACGGACCGAGACAGCCTTTAACCAGTCCTTTTCCGGATCCGGCCAGACAATTTTCTCTTTATTTCTGGCAATATTTCTCAGCACGCCGTTCACAAATCCCTTTAACGGCTGAAAGTGCCTTTTCTGTACAAGGCGCACCGCCTCATTGCAGACAGCGCTGTCCGGCACCCCGTCCATATAAAAAAGCTGGTACACACTCATACGTATAACAGCCCGGATAAGTGGCTTCATTTTAGGGACGGGAACGTTCGAGAACTGACCTGTGATATAATCCAGTTCTATCTGACGTTCTACCGTCCCTTCTGTCACCCGCTTGATAAAGGCTTTCTCCTTCGGTGGGAGATAGTCGTATTTCCGGAGAACCTGCCTGATCAGCACATTGCTGAACACATCCTCTTTTTCCAGTTCCAACAGGCTCTCCAGCACAATTTCTCTTGTATTTTCCATCAGTCTCTGTTCCTTCCGCCTCTGTCTCCAAACAAAAGAACGAGACGTAAAAGCTGCAAAATAGAGGAAGCCGCCGCTGCCACATAGGTTAACGCCGCTGCCCCCAGCACTTTTCGCACGTGCCCCACTTCCTGCTGCCCTAAAATACCATACTGGGAAAGCATCTGCATCGCTCTGTTCGAAGCGTTGAATTCCACCGGCAATGTTACGATCTGGAACAATACCGCCGCCGAAAACACCCAGATACCGATCTGTGCAAGCAAAGAACCTGCACCGCCGAAGATCACGCCCAGTATGATGATGGGAAGTCCCAGTCTGCTGCCGATATTGGCCACAGGCACAAGCGCAGACCGGATCTTCAAAGGCGCATAGCTTTTCTGATGCTGCACCGCATGACCGCACTCGTGGGCCGCCACGCCGATGGCCGCCACGGAATTGCTGCCGTACACCGAATCCGACAGCCTTAACACCTTCGAGGAAGGATCATAGTGGTCTGTCAGGCTTCCTCTGATATGTTCCACCCGCACATCGTAAATGCCGCTCTGATTCAAGATCCTCTGTGCCGCTTCCGCACCCGTCATGCCGCTCATGCTGCGCACTCTGGCGTACTTTTTGTAGGTACTGTTCACTTTTGCACTGGCTGCCATGCAGAGCACAGCGCCGATCAGTACCAGAATGTATGTCCAGTCCATATAATAGCCGTAGCCATAACCATATCCGTAACCCATTATTTTTCCTCCGAAAACTCTCCGTATCTTCCGCTTTTTCTCTGCGCCTGACAAATCGGAAGGAGCTTTTTTCGTTACCACATATAACAGTTCAGTCATCCGGCTTCACTGTTACCATCGCACAATACTCCGCCCCATGCGGCAGATTCTTACCGCAGTTTCCCTGTCTTTTCATTATGATTCAAAAAACTCTCCCGCCTTCACCTGACATCCCAGCAGAAAGTCCTGTACAGGCATCCTCTTTTTTCCCTCAAACTGCACTTCCTTCAACACAAGTACGTCCCTTCCGGTCTGCACATAAATACTGTCCTTTTTCACAAGCAAGACCTCTCCGGGGATTGTCTCCTTTTCTTCGCTGTGCCGGAAAAGCCCCGTGCGAACGATTTCCTCTTTCTGCTCTTCACGGGAGATTTCCGCCCTCCAAACTTTCAGGCTCTTCCCCCGGAAACTGCAGTAAGCGCTGGGCCAGGGATTCATCCCACGCACCAGTCTCTCCAGCACATCGGCATCCCTCTTCCAGTCTATTCTGCCCATATTTTTTGTCAGCATACGCACATGAGTGGCATCCTCCTCTTGCTGCTTCACCGGAATGATCTCTCCGGCCTCTATCTTAGGCAGTGTTTTTATCAGAAGCTCCGCCCCCAGGGCGCTCAGTTTCTCAAACAGGCTTCCGCCGGTATCGTCCTTTTCCACAGGAATCGCTTTCATCGTCAGAATATCGCCGGTATCCATGCCCTCATTCATCTGCATGATCGTCACACCGGTCACATCGTCCCCGTTTAAAATGGCATACTGGATCGGAGACGCCCCCCTGTATTTCGGCAGAAGCGATGCATGAATATTGATACAGCCATATCTGGGCATCTCCAGGATCTCCTTTGACAGGATCTGTCCGAAAGCGGCCACCACAAAAATATCAGCCTCAAATTTTTTTAACGTTTCCACTGCTTCCCGGGTTTTGATCCTTGCCGGCTGAAATACTGTCAGACCGTGGGCAAGAGCACATTCCTTGACCGGAGAAAACTGCACCTTCCGATCCCGCCCTTTCTGTTTGTCCGGCTGCGTCACCACCGCCGTCACCTCATGCCCTGCCTTTAACAGCGCCTCCAGCGCTCCCACCGCAAAATCCGGCGTCCCCATAAAAATTATTTTCATAATTTCAAACTGCTCCTTCAATGAATCTGTGCGCTTCTCAGGCGTCTCTATTCCAGTCCCGCAGACGCCCTTCAGCACACCTTTACCCAAGAAGAATTTCCGGCTGCGTCATGACGCATCCGTAAATCCTTCTGTGCGCTTCTCAGGCGTCTGCTGATTCTTCCTCTTCCAATTCCTCAACGTCCATCAGGCGTCCCTCCACCTTTTCCACATAGAGGTGGCCGTCCAGATGGTCATACTCATGACAGATAGCTCTCGCCAGAAGTTCTTCCCCCTCCAGCTCAAAATATTCCATGTTTTCATTGTAGGCCGCTATTTTCACATAATTTGGTCTTGTCACAATCCCTGTCTTTCCCGGGACGCTCAGGCACCCTTCCTGGCCGCTCTGTTCCCCGGAAGTTTCAAGAATCTTCGGATTGACAAAAATGTACGGATCCTCCCCCGTCACATCCACCACAAAGATCCGCTTCAGAACGCCCACCTGAACAGCCGCCAGCCCGACGCCGTTTGCCTCATACATGGTATCTAACATATCCTCGATCAGCTCCGCCGTCCTGGGCGTCATCTCCTTCACTTCCTTGCTGATCTTTCCGAGGATCAATTCTCCCTGTTCCCTAACATTTCTTAATGCCATTTTCTGCCTCCGCTCTTTCCCGTCTTCCTGATGCACCGGTTCCTTATACTATCCGTATATGACCAATCGCCATCTTTAATATCCACTCATAGGATCAATATCAAATTGTACCTGTTCTGAACGATTTTGTAAAGTCTGTATATAACTTTCCATGCGTTCCCGCAGCTTAGCAAGCTTTTTGCTGTCACTGCACTTTATATAAAAAAGAAAACGATAATTGTCATTTAATTTTGAGAGGGTAGCTGTTCCGGGGCCAAGCACAGTCAGTTCGCCGTTATCTCCCTCCCTCGCCAGTTCCGCCAGCTCCTTCGCCAGGAGGGCCGCACTTTCCTCTTCCGGTCCGGTGACAAGCACGGCCATCAGATGGGCGGCAGGGGGATACATCCCGATCTCCCGATAGAGGATCTCCTCCTCATAAAATCCCTCATAATCCTGGGCTGCAGCATGGACAATGCTGTAATGTTCCGGCTGATAGCTCTGAATCACCACCTCGCCGGGCACATCTCCTCTCCCGGCTCTTCCCGCCGCCTGCGTCAAAAGCTGAAAAGTCCTCTCCGCCGCCCGGTAATCTCCCGCAAACAGCGACATATCCGCAGCCAGTACACCCACTAACGTCACCGCCGGAAAATCATGTCCCTTCACGATCATCTGCGTTCCCAGCAGGATATCCGCCTCCCTGTCCGCAAAAGCAGAGAGGATCTTTTCGTAACTGTCCTTTTTCTTCGTCGTATCTCCGTCCATCCGCAGTACTCTGGCCTTCGGATACATCTGATGCAGTTTTTCCTCCACCGCTTCCGTCCCCGCCTTAAATCCCAGAATATACCGGGAATCGCAGGAAGGACAGGTTTTGACGGCAGGTTCCTCGTAACCGCAGTAATGACAGACTAACTTTCCGTTTTTATGCTCTGATAAGGAAACGCTGCAGTGGGGACATATCATCACATGTCCGCAGTTTCTGCAGGAGACAAACCCCGCCAGTCCGCGACGGTTTAAAAACAACATGACCTGCTGTTTCTTTTCCAGTCTGTCTTCCATCAGCTCCTGCAGCTTCCTGCTGAAAATAGAACGGTTTCCCTCCCGCAGTTCCCGCCGCAGATCCACCGGATAAACTTCCGGCAGCACATTCCCGGTAAGCCGCTCCCCCAGATAAAAGAAGCCGTACTCTCCCCGCTTCGCCCTGTAATAGCTCTCCAGAGAGGGCGTAGCGGATCCCAGCACCACGCTTGCCCCATGGAGCTTCGCCAGATACAACGCCGTCTCTCTGGCGTGATATTTGGGCATCGTCTCGCTCTTATAGGAAGGTTCATGCTCCTCATCCATGATGATAAGTCCTACATTGTCAAAGGGCGTAAACAAGGCGGATCGGGGACCTATGATCACATCAATATCTCCGGCTTTTGCCCGTTCGCACTGATCATATTTCTCTCCCGCAGAAAGGCCGGAATGAAGTACTGACACCCGGTTTCCGAAACGCTTTAAAAACCGCACCACGGTCTGATAGGTCAGAGCGATCTCCGGAATCAGCAGGATCGCCTGCCTGCCTCTTTTCAGACAGCCCTCTATCAGATTCATGTAGACCTCCGTTTTTCCGCTGCCTGTGATCCCATGGATCAGATAGGTATTCCTGACACCTATGTCATATTCTTGCAGCACGGTGTCCACGATCCTTTGCTGCGCTACGCTGAGTTTCGGCCTGTTTTTGCCGAAAGCGTCCTGTTTTCCAGCCGCCTCCATGCTTCCTTCCACCGGGTTTCGATAGATCCGCACACGCTCCGTCCTAATCACCCCTCGCTTCTCCAGACTGCTTATGGTAGCGGGGGAAATATGCAGTTTCTCCCGCACCAGCTCCATCGGCAGCCGCTCTCTTTCCGCCAGCGCCGAAAGCAATCTGGCCATGGCCGGTCTGTTTTTCTGCGCCAGGCTTTTTGCAAGTGCTTCCGTCTCTTCCGATGATAACAGACGGCAGATCTCCCGCTTTTCCAGATTCCGTTTTTTCTGCTTTGCGGGAAGTACGGTTTTCAGAGCCGTAATCATCGTAGAACCGTATTGTTTTCTAATCCAGCCGGCCAGACGCACCAAAATGGCGTCTACCGCCATATCGCCCTGTGCGATCCCCTCAATTTCCTTTACCTTGCTCTCATCAAAGGAAATACTGTCCCGAAAATCGATCACATACCCCTGCCGTTTTCTGTTCCCTTTTCCGAAAGGCACCGCCACGCTCATCCCCAGCTCCAGCCGGCCCCGCAGCGCTTCAGGGATCCGGTAAGTAAAGGGCCTGTCAACGCTTTCATGGGAGATATCCACTATTATATCTGCATAGCAAAAATTCTTTGTCTCTTCGTTCATGCTCTGTTTTCCTGTCCTGTCAGGAAGAAATCTTTATGCCCTCTTCTTCCAGAATCTCTGCGATCAGCACCCGTTCATCCATGGGGTACTGCACCCCCTTTATCTCCTGGTAATCCTCATGCCCCTTTCCGGCGAGCACCACGATATCCCCGGGCTCCCCGTGGGTGACGGCATAGCGGATCGCCTCTTTTCTGTCAGGAATCTCCATATAGGCGCCCTCTGTCTTTTGCATGCCGACCTTAATATCCTCTATGATGGCAAGGGGTTCCTCAAACCTCGGATTATCCGATGTAATGATCGTGAAATCCGCCAGCCTCCCGCTGACCTCCCCCATCTCATAGCGGCGCAGTTTCGAACGATTGCCGCCGCAGCCGAAGAGACATACCAGCCTGTTCGGTTCATATTCTCTGAGTGTTCCAAGAAGGCTCTCAAGGGCCATGGCATTATGGGCGTAATCGATCATCAGCGTGAACTCCTCAGACACCTTTACCATCTCAATTCGCCCCTTCACATGGGCCTTTTTCAGCGCCGTCTGAATGTCTTCTACCGATACTTTAAAATGGCGGCAGATGGCGATGGCACAGAGCGCGTTATAGACGCTGAAACGCCCCGGTGCAGGCACCTTCGCATGGAAATCCAAAAGGCCCTTTACATCAAAGGCCACCCCCAGTTCCCCGGGCTGCTTTATCAGCGTCAGATCCTCTGCCCGCAAGGATGCCTCCTCATGAAAACCGTAGGTTTCCAACGCACAGGTGTGATCCTTTAGCACCTGCTCCCAGTGTTTATCGTCACAGTTGACGATCCCCGTTTTACACTGCTTAAAAAGAAGGCCTTTACAATAAGCATAATCCTCAAAATCTTTATGTTCGTTTGGTCCGATATGATCCGGCTCCAAATTTGTAAAAATCCCCAGTTCAAAGGTGAATCCCTGGGTTCTATGTAGCATCAGTCCCTGGGAAGAAACCTCCATCACACACACCTGACACCCAGCATCTAACATTTTCCGGAACGTTTCCTGCAGCAGATAAGATTCCGGCGTCGTGTTGTGGGCCGGAATATGCTCTTCGCCGATGATCATCTCGATGGTGCCGACCAGTCCCGTCTTATATCCCGCATGCTCCAGAATGGATCTGACGAGATAGGTGGTGGTGGTCTTTCCCTTGGTCCCGGTCACACCGATGACCTTTAACGTATCCGCCGGATATCCGAACCAGGCGGCGGAAATAAAGGCCATGGCATACCTGGTGCTCTCCACCCTGATCACCGTAATATCCGCATCCTCCGGCAGTTTCACATCCTGTTCCACCACAAGCACTGCCGCCTTTTTTTCCACTGCCTCCAAAGCCTTACTGTGGCCGTCAAAATTTGCCCCTTTGATACAGAGAAACAGACACCCCTGCGTAATCTTCCTGGAATCCATTTCCACTCTCGCCACTTCCACATCCACACTGCCCTTTATACAGGTATATTCCAGTTTTTCAAGTAAATCCTTACAACAAGCCATAATTTCCTCCTGTTTTATCAAACTCTGTAAGCTATCATATGTCAATTTTCCCACCATGTTGCCCTACAGGTTATCATACCACATTCTTTCTCCTGCGACCAGCTTAATGGAAATTTTCCTCTGATCGATCAAAGCAGTTTGATCTTTCGGCTTCACTGTTACGATTGATCTTTTAGGGAAACTTGTCACTTTCTTTTTATCTTTTTTATTTTCCTCACAGAATTTTCATCTGAAAAACACACTTTCGACACATTTCACCTTTATAGTAGTTATTGATAGTTGAAGCAATTCACTATCTCCCCCCTCATAAGTAAAAAACGCCTGATTCGTCAGGCGTTTTTTATTGTACGGAAGCCGTCGGGCCCTGAGAGCCCGCCCAGGCACCAAACTGCCACACACAGATCAAACAATATGCTTTTCCTGGTCACCTCACATATCCTTCTGGCATATCATAATAAAAAACGGAATTTTCAAATGAATAACCACCATAAATTTATCAACACGCCTCTGCCTTATTCTTATAATTCCATGGAACCCTATATCGATGAAAAAACCATGTGGCTGCACCACAACAGACATCTGCAGACCTATATCGACAATCTGAACAGCACACTGGAAAAATACCCGCAATTCCAGAACTGGACACTGGAAGAGCTCATTATGAATGTTCCCAGCCTCCCCGAAGAGATAAAAACCTCTGTAAAGAATAATGCCGGCGGCGTTTATAATCACCGGTTCTATTTTTCAAACCTTTCCAATCCGGCTTCCCCACAGCCTTTCGGAACACTGTGCGAAGCCATTGAAAAGGAATTTTGCAGCTACAGAGCCTTTCAGGATCAGTTTAAGGCATCCGCTCTGTCCGTATTCGGTTCCGGCTATGCATGGCTTGTGGTAAATGCAGCAGGGAAACTCTGCATCACCACGACCGCAAATCAGGACACGCCGCTCCCCCTTGGGCTTCTGCCCGTGCTCAACATCGACGTCTGGGAGCATGCCTATTACCTGAAACATTACAATCTGAGAGCCGACTACATTGACGACTGGTTCCATGTGATCAACTGGAATAACGCAAACAGAAATTATATGCGGTATTTCAGTATGGGGTGCTGAACTTCCTGACAGCCTGCGAAGCTTAACTGCCACGCAGGCTGTCCGCCATAGCTTTTTTCTGTACATACAGCAATATGCCACGCTATCCTTTCCGTTTTACCACTCAACAATAATTCGTAATGACAAATTCGATCTCTCTCCGCCCCTTATATTCGTTCAGATTCGGATAATAAGTGATCGTCAGCGGCAGGGATACCTTTTCTCCGGAAAACAGCCTCCCGGCATCTTCTCCATACTTTTCCCGAAGAAACTTTTCAAGACCTTCCACATCCCCAAAGTAAACTAACGTATGCCCTAACTTTTCCTGATCCAGTGCCTGGAATTTTGCAACGTTTCTGTTCTTCCCAAATATCCTTCCAGAGCACAGCAGCACATCCTTCTGTGCAAACACCGGTTTCGGGTTTCCCGTCCCGAAAGGAGCAAGCAGTTCCAGTTCCTGAATAAAACCCTCTGATACCCGGGAAAGCGGCAGGGCAATATCGATATGTACCTTCGTTGTAAAGTCATCCTCTGTCAGCGAACAGTTCTCATTCAGCTGTCTCCGCAATTCCCCCATGTTCTCCCGCGGAAGCGACAGGCCCGCCGCCATCTTATGCCCGCCGAATTTGTCAAACAGATCCTTGCAGGCGGAAAGGTGTGCAAACATATCATACGCCTCTATGGAACGCCCGGATCCTTTTACGCCCTCCTCTGCATCTGTCAGCACAATCGTTGGCTTATGATACCTTTCTCTGATCCGCCCGGCTATGATACCCGCCAAGCTTTCGTGGCAGTCTGGCAAGTACAAAATCAGCACTTTGTCCTGCTTATCCGAACTGAGCTCTTCCACCGCATTTTTCTGCCTTTCCTGATTTTCCGTATCTGAAACCTGTACATTCACAGTATCCGTATATTCTTTCTCCGTCTCCCGCTCCAACAGCCTCACCGCCTGCCTCACTCCAGCTTCCGTCATCTCCTTCCTGCTGTCATTCAGGCTCTTAAGCTCCGCCGCCATAGGCACAGCCTTCCTGTAATCCTCCTCCAGCCACAGCTTTAACGACAGCGCCGCGCTCTCCAGCCTCCCCGAAGCATTCACACAGGGTCCCAGCACAAAGCCGATATGATAAGCCTCCAGCTTCCTCCGGTCCAGCTTATTGACCTCGATCAGTGCCCGCAGCCCCGGGTGGAAAGTATTTCGCATCCGCTTTAACCCTTCCTTCACAATAATGCGGTTTTCATCTTTTAATTCCATCACGTCGCCCACTGTGGCAAAAGCCGCCGGTTCCAGCAGCGCATCCAGAAGCTCTCTGCCGATCCCCAGAGCCTGCACCAGTTTATAAGCCACCACCGCCCCACAGATCCCCGGAAAAGGATAAGTCTCCCCCGGCTGTTTCGGATCCACCACCGCTTCCGCAGGCGGCAGATGATATTCCCTCTCCCCCGCCGTTCCACTTTCCGTAAACGGTACCTCATGATGGTCCGTCACCACCACCTGCATGCCCAGTTTATGGGCTAACTCGATCTGATCCGCCGCCGCAATGCCGTTATCACAGGTCACGATCAGCTCGATCCCATCCTCCGCCGCCTGCTCGATCAGATGATCGTTCAGTCCGTAACCATCCTTGATCCGGTGCGGAATCGCCATATCTACATCTGCCCCCAGAGACTGAAAGGATCTTACCAGAATATAGGTAGCGCAGACGCCGTCTATATCATAGTCCCCGATCACCCGAATCTTCTGTTTCTCCGCGATCGCTTTTTTTACAACAGTCACCGCCTGCTCCATCCCTTTTAACCGCTGCGGCGCATACAGATCCTCTATCCCCCCATGCAGATATTTCCGGATCTCCTCTTCCCCGCACACATCCCTGTTCCGGATCAGCCTTGCCAGCACCGGAGAGATCTCAAACTCCTCCGCTATCTTATTAAAATCCGCCTTTTTTGCGGCCACAAACCAGTTTGCCATTCGCTTATATTCTCCAATTCAAAAATGATATTCAATCATAAATACTATTTACACCCCATATTAACAGATTCATTTCCACAAAAACACACAATTCCACAAAATATATAAACAAACAAGGCAGAGCCATCTCCGCCCTGCCTGCTTTTTCCATTTTCATTGCGAAATAATTGTCCGTTGCCACCTCAACCGCTCAACCTTATTTCGCCTCGTCCTTCTGCTTAATCTTCGTCCGCAGCACATACCACAGCGCTCCCGTGATGCATACCGACGAGTACGTACCGCACAGAATACCCGCCATCAGCGGCAGCGCAAACTCACGAATACTGGAAACGCCGAACACATAAAGCGCCGCCACCATGATAAAGGTGGTCAGGGACGTAAAGATACTTCTGGATAACGTCTGCGTGATGGAATGGTTTACCAGTTCCTGCAGATCGTCCTTTCTCGTCATGCTCTTCATATTCTCCCTGATACGGTCAAAAATAACGATAGTCGCATTGATGGAGTAACCCACGATCGTCAGCATGCAGGCGATAAACGTGGAACCCACGGAAACCCTGGTCACCGCATAGAACGCCAGCACCACCAGCACGTCGTGAATCAGTGCAATCACCGCGCTTGCACCGAAACGGATATCCTTAAACCGGAACCAGATATAGAGCAGCATACAGATTGTCGCAATGGCAACCGCAACAACGGCATCCATCTGCGCCTCGGAGCTGATGGTAGAGCTAATGGTCTCCGCTGTGATCGGATATGTTTCATCCAGCGAAAAATTTTCTTCCAACATCGCATTCAGTTCTTCTCTCTCTTCCACTTCCAGCGTTCTTGTCTTAAAGATCACCTGATTGCCGCCTGCCACTTTCTGCACCTGCACATTGGCGTCCCCGGTGATATCCTCAATCCCCGGCACCACCTCAGCATCCAGCCTTTCAATGGAGTAATCTTCCGTGAAGGTAACCGTAGTCTGGGTACCGCCCATGAAATCCAGAGAGTAGTTTAATGCGCCCTTTCCGCCGCTCTTCTGTACGCCCATCACCACAAAACCGACGAGAATCACTGCGACGGACACGCCAAAGAACAAATGCTTTCTGCCAAGGAAGTGGATGGATTTCTTCTCCTTTGCCACACCAAAGACTTTTACGGAGTCGAGTCCCAAGCCCATCAGGGCGTTTAAAATAATACGGGTGATAAATACCGCCGTAAACATGGACAAAATGATACCAAGCGCCAGGGTCTGTGCAAAGCCCTTGATCGCCCCAGTACCGCGCAGGCCCAACACGATAGCGGCGATCAGCGTTGTGATATTACCGTCGATGATAGCCGACAGCGCCTTGTTAAAGCCGATCTTTACAGAAGAGGCTACCGTCTTTCCGGTGGCTAACTCCTCACGGATTCTGGCAAAGATGATCACGTTTGCATCCACCGCCATACCGATACCCAGGATAATACCCGCGATACCAGGCAGAGTCAGTGTAATATTGAAGGAACCAAGCAGAATAACGACCAGTTCCACATACATGCCAAGGGCCAACACCGCCGCCAGACCGGGCACGAAATAAACTGCTATCATAAATACCGCAATGATTGCAAAACCCACTGCTCCGGCAAGTAATGCCGTCCGGATGGCGTCAGAGCCAAGCTGGGCGCCCACCACGTTGCTTCGCAGTTCTTCCAAGGTAAGCGTCAGTCCGCCGATACGGATCGTAGAGGCCAGATTTTCCGCCGCCTCAAAGGATTCCATGTTGGTGATCACGCAGTTGCCGTCCGTGATCTGCTGCTGTACCGCGGGCCAGCTGATAATCGCCCCATCATAGACGATGTAGATCGGATCGTGATTCGGCGCTGCTGCTGCCGTGGCCTCAGAAAATTTCTCCGCGCCTTCATCCGTCAGCGTCAGACGCACTTCGTAGTCCATATTGCCCATATCGTTCTGTCTGCTGGCCGCCTGGGCATCCACCACATCCGTCCCCTGCAAAACCAACTCGCCGTTTATATCATAAAACTCCAGGGAACCGGGACGTCCCAGCTCTTCCAGAATTTCGTTGGCATTCTCCACACCCGGAATCTCGATACTGATCCGGTTGCTGCCCTCCTGATAGGCGTGGGCTTCCGTGCTGTAGCCTTCCACACGTCTCTGCAGCTTGTACACCGTATCGCTCATATCAGCGGCACTGGGATTCTCCTCGCCCACTACCTGATAGGTGATGCTGACACCGCCTTCCAGATCGAGTCCCAGTTTGATATCGCTGCCGGAGCCCGACTTTGTCTCACCCCAGCCATATACGGCGGTATATCCGAACAGCGCGAGCAGCGCTATAAATACCACCAGCACTATGGCTGATCTTACCTTGCTTTGTTTCATTACTTTACTCTCCTTCCGCAAGTGCCGCCTTTATCATGATCGCGCACTCAATTCTTTTTCGCTGCAGCTCACAGCCGATCTCATAAGTGTCCGTTATACTCCCGTGAAAATTGTAGGAGTTTGCCGCACAGCCGCCGCTGCAATAAAATTTTGCGAAACAGTCCTTACACTTTTCTTTCGCATACACATTGCATTCTTTGAAGCTGTCCCTGATGTCCGTGCGCAAAATGCCTTCGTCTACATTGCCCATCAGAAACTCTTCCCGCCCCACAAACTGATGGCAGGGATAAAAATCTCCCCAGGGGGTGACAGCCAGATACTCCGTGCCGCTGCCGCAGCCGGACAGTCTCTTTGCCACACAGGGACCACCCTCTAAATCTATCATAAAATGAAAAAAATTGAAACCTTTTCCTTCTTTTCCGTAGCGGATCAATTCCTTCGCCAGCCTGTCATACTCCTCAAGAAGCACCGGAATGTCTTCCTCTCTCAGCGCATATTCTTCTGTCTTCTCGGCCACTACCGGCTCCACCGAGATCTGCTCAAATCCCAGATCAGCCAGATGCAGCACATCCTTCGAGAAATCCAGATTATGCCGCGTGAATGTGCCGCGGACATAATAATTCATCTGATTCCTGCTTTTTGCCGCCTTCTCAAATTTCGGCACTATCATATCGTAACTGCCCTGTCCACCCCGGAAAGGACGCATCAGATCATGGATCTCTTTCCGCCCGTCGATGGAGAGCACAAGATTCGCCATCTCCCTGTTGCAGAACTCCAGGATTTCATCGTTTAACAGCACCCCGTTGGTCGTCAATGTAAACCGGAATTTTTTGTGGAAAGGCTCCTCCAGGCTTCTGCCGTAAGCTACCAGATCTTTGACCACCTGCCAGTTCATCAGGGGCTCTCCGCCAAAAAAGTCCACTTCCAGCTGCACCCGGTTTCCGGAATTTGCCACCAGAAAATCGAGAGCCTTCTTCCCAACTTCAAAGGACATTAACGCCCGCCTGCCATGATACTCGCCTTCCTCCGCGAAACAGTATTTACAGGCAAGATTACAGTCGTGGGCGATATGCAGACAGAGCGCCTTCACCACAGTCTGTCTGTTTTTGAAATCAAAGATATAATTTTTGTAGATATCCTCCGTATAGAGCTGTCCGACCTGCGCAAGTGATAACAGTTCCTCTGCGATCTCCCGTTTCTCCGCCTCCGTGCAGGCGAGTTCCCGCAGTGCTTCCGCTGCCTGTTCCAACAGCATTTCGGGGAGTTCCACACCCTGTTCCTTTCCTGCAGATGTTCTGGAAATTTCTTCCGCCTGCTCTTCTTTTGCAGAAATTCCGGAAGCAGCTTCTTCTGTCTGCTCACGTTTCCGCCAAGCCTCCCAGACAGGCTCAATAAGCGGCACCGCCTGATAAGAAAGCCCGTCCATCACATGGACGCTGCCGCTGTTCACATCCAATACGATATGATATCCGTTGTTGACATACTGATGTATCATAACAAATAATCCTTTACTGACTATCCCTTTTGCCGTCCGGAAGTGCGGCATCCTGCCGTGAAACACGCTGCCATGCAGAGCAAAACCGGCACAGAAAACACTCCGATCAGCATTTCCCTGACACCGCAAAGAAGCAGCGAGATCTCCCGCTGCTTACGAAAAGAATCACCACCTTATTTCCGGATCTGCTCGCAGCTCTGATTGCCGACTGTGCAGGAAGTTTTGCATGCCGACTGGCAGGATGTCTGGCACTCGCCGCAGCCGCCTTTCTTCATGGATTCCTTTAAATCTCTTGTTGTCAATGTTTTAATATGTTTCATAACAGGACCTCCTACTTTATCTTCCTCTTTTTCTTCACGTCCGTTCTTTCCCGGACATATCTTTTAGGAGTATAGCACAAAAACTGATGCATGAAAAGAGGGTAGTGAAATATTTCTTCCCTTTTCTCCTCTGTAAATCAATTTTTTTGGTAAGATACCTCTGCCTGTGATAAAATATTATTTATGGCAATTTATCATTTTCACAGAAGAAAAATAATTGCCCGGTTTTCATTCTGCCAAAGCAAACAGGGGGAGAACAATGCAAAAAATGATGCGCAGCACCGTATCCTGCCGGGATAACGGCCTGAAACTGGAACGATTTCTGAAAACCCGACTGCACCTGTCCAAAAAGGAGATCAGCCGGGCTAAATTCCTGGAAAACGGCATCTTCGTCAACGGAAAGCGCCAGAGAACCGATGCGCTGTTAAAAAACGGAGATCTGGTGGAGATCCTGCTGGAAACCGGCGATAAAACTTCCGGGAGCGTGACAGCTTCCGAGAAAAAACTCTCTGTCCTCTACGAGGACGAGGATGTGATCGTTTTAGACAAACCGGCCGGTATTTCCATTCACCCGTCATGCAGAAAAGATACAGATACGTTAGCCAACCGTCTGGCCTATTATCTGCGGGACAAAAACGAGGACTCCGTCATCCGGATCTTCGGCAGACTGGATAAGGATACCTCCGGAGTCGTATTAGCCGTAAAAAACCGAGCGGCAGCCTCTATGCTGGAGCTGCAGCGAAAAAACGGTACCCTCCGCAAAACCTATCTGGCCATCACGGAAGGGATACCCTGTCCGCCGGCCGGCGTGATCCGTCTTCCCATAGGCGCCGATCCCGAAAAACCGAAGTGCATGTGTATCGCCTCCGACGGGAAAAATGCCGTCACCAACTATGAAACTTTAGCTGCAGGCAACGGCTGCGCACTGGTGCGCCTTTCTTTAGAGACCGGCAGAACCCACCAGATCCGGGTGCATATGGCGGCCATCGGCTGTCCCCTTCTTCGGGATCCCATTTACGGGAAAGCAGGGCCCTCTCCATTTCCGTCAGGTATTTCACACCCTCTCTCAGATAATTCTGCATGCAAAAATAATATTCCGGAATTAAAACGTACCGCGCTTCATGCCTGCAGCATCCGTTTTCTGCAGCCCTTTACCGGAAAAGAGCTCCTGATGGAAGCTCCTGTTCCGGCAGATATGCTGTTTCTTTTTTCCATATAGTTTCCTTCTGTTTTGCCGCAATACGGAAAAGCAGCTCTTTCATGGTTTTACACATGAAAAACCTCATGCCAAAAATTCATCCAGCTCATCCCTGTAAAACATAAAGCCACAATAATCCGGATCACCGTACCCTCTGCCCTCCACATACATATCCACGCCATCCATGCCTTCTCTTATATAAGGTTTTGCCTTTTCCGGTGAAAACCTGTCTATCATCCCCAGCATATGGTCAATGTGCGCACGCTTAATCGGCAGCGGATGATGCCCGCCCAGATATTTCTCAAAATGAAATTCCATTATCCTGCAAAGGCTCTGCCGGTATCGCCTTAACGGAATCGTCGGTTTTGCACACTGCAGAAAAACCCGCTGGTTCATCGTATCCCCTGTCATCATGATTTCCGACTTACTGTCATAGAAACAAAAACTGCCCCAGGTATGTCCGGGCGTATGTATTGCTGTGACCATCCTGCCCCCCAGATCAAATTCCTGCCCATCCGATAAAAACTTTACTTTTGTCTTTCCAAACAGCGTCTTCCTTCCGGCATCGTAAGATTCTTTCCCATACAGCATTTTGAGCATCGGTTCCTCTTCGGCGCCGATCCATACCTCTTCAAAGCTGCCGGATCCCGATGTATGGTCCGGATGGACATGGGTTGCCACCGCTATAACAGGTCTGTCTGTCAGAAGAGATAAAAACGGCTCAAAAATATCGTCTCCAAATCCGTTATCGATCAGCATGGACACCTGTTCCCCAACCACCAGACCGATCTCCAGATCCCAATCCACACCGCCGGTCACATAACCCAGATATGTGGCGTTATCCCCTGTTTTCACATCCAGCGTGATACCGATTTTTGCAAGGTTGTTTTTTAACATTTCATACGCGGTAGTCCGATAGGTATCATTGTCCACACAGCAGACAAGCGTAGAGCCCTCGCCATATCCCGCTTCCTCAAACAATTCTTTTGCTTTGTCCAGATCAAAGGGATAAGGATCCGGCATCTCCTCCATAAATTCCTGTGTCATGGAAGCGGGCGTATTCGCCAGATAACCGCTGGATTCAAAGGCTCCCTTCCACATCGCCTCCTTATCTATGGCATAGCATATTGCCTGACGTACCCGGACGTCCGCACAGGCGCTGCCGGCATCCAGATTAAACACAAACAGCTGCTGATACAAACCCGGGGCCGTCTGATACCTGATCTCCTCATAGACACCGTTTTTCACATCGTCAATATCGTACTGTGTGGGATACAGGATCATATTGACACCGCCGGTCTGCAGTTCACTGAAGGCAGTGGTATCCTCATCAATACGCCGCACAATCACATCCGTAATCGGAGAATCATTTCCTCCGTAATAGTCATCGAACTTTTTCAGAACGATGGAATCTCCCGCATTCTATTCTGCAACCTGATAAGGGCCATATCCCGCAAAGGTATCAGACTGTGTGAAAACAGCGAAATCTCCACTGGCCTCCGCAGCCTCTTTCGAGTAGATCATCCTCTCTCCCACATCTTTCCAGTTTCCGATATTGGCAGACAGGAACGGAACATAGACCACATTGGATTCCAGCGCTTTTACTTCCTCAAACACAATGTTATAACCCGACACACTCCCAAATTCATCGGTATGTTTGATGCTGTATACAACATCTTCCGCATCCAGAACCGTACCGTCATGCATGGGCACTCCCTCTTTCAGCGTCAGGGTGATGGCCGTATAGTCCTCGTTCCACTCATAAGAATCCACGATGGAATTTTCGATCACATACTCATAGCTGCCATCGTCGGTAACAATGCAGTTGAACAGAGTGGGAGCCACAAGGCTGGAGATCATACGGCCATTCTGTGCATAGCCGATCTGCTTGATATCACCCTTCATGGCAATGACCAGATCACTTTTTGATGATTTTCCCCCTGCCTGATCATCCGCAGCTTCCGTTCCTGCCTCCTCCGCACTTTCTTTTGTCTCTTCGACTGTCGTTTCGCCTGCTCCACCGCCTCCGCAGCCCGTGAGTACAAAAGAAACCGACAGCAGAAAAGCTGACAAAAATACGAAACTTTTTTTCTTTTTCATTTTGAATCTCCTTTTCGTTTTGTATGATATGATGTTTTCAAATAACTTTTTCAGGAAAGACCGTTTATCTCCCTCACAAGATGACAGGCGGCAAAGTGGTCCGGCAGCACTTCCTCACAGACCGGCGTCTTACTGTGACAGATCTCGCGGGCATAGGGACATCTTGATGCAAACCTGCAGCCGGGCGGCGGATCGATGGGGGAAGTCAGTTCCCCTTTCAATGCAATGCGCCGCTTTTTGTGGCGGATATCCGGCAGCGGAACTGCTGAGAGAAGAGCCTTCGTATAGGGATGAAGCCGATGCCTGAACAACTCCTTTGCAGGCGCTTTCTCCACCATCTGCCCCAGATACATCACCAGTATGTCGTTGGAAATGTACTTTACTACAGACAGATCATGGGTGACAAAGATATAAGTCAGTTTACGCTCCTCCTGAATATCGCTCATCAGATTTAAGATCTGAGCCTGAATGGAAACATCCAATGCTGATACCGGTTCATCACAGACCACAAACTCCGGCTCAATAACCAGGGCTCTGGCGATCCCGATCCGCTGTCTGCGACCACCGTCCAGTTCATGGGGATAGCTGTTGACCAGCCGTCTGGCCAGTCCTACGGTATCCATGATCCTGTACACCTTCTCCTGAATCTGTCCACTGTTATCATGCCCCATGATCCGTAACGGCTCTGCGATAGACTCGTACAGCGACATGCGCGGATTTAAGGAAGAATAAGGATCCTGAAAAATCATCTGCATCTTTTTTCGCAGTGTTGTCAGCTCCTGTCTGTCCACATGGGTAATATCCCTGCCGGAGAACAGAATCTGTCCCGCATTGCTCTCCAACAGATGGATCAATACCCGCCCCAACGTAGACTTGCCACAGCCGGATTCCCCCACAACTCCTAACGTCCTGCCGGCGTCTATGGAAAAACTGATATCGTCCACCGCATGCACCAAACCTGCAGGCACGGAAAAATACTTTTTCAGGTTTTTCACTTCCAGAATCGGCGTATTCTCTATCCTATTTTCTCTGGTTTCGTCCATTCCCATCCCCTCCTTCCTCAATCCTGCTTTTTTCTTTCTTCATACAGCCATGATGGTAGCACTGTACAAAATGACCCGGTTCCACTTCTGTCAACACAGCCGGTTTCTCCAGACACTCCTTTGTCGCATAAGGGCATCTGGGAGAAAATTTGCAGCCCTGCGGAAGATTCGACGGATCCGGCATCAGCCCTTCAATGGGTTTCAGCCTGTTGCCCTCCCCCACCGCATTGGGCAGGGAATCAAACAGTCCCCGGGTGTAAGGGTGTTCGGTCCTCCCAAAAATATGTTCCAGATCTCCCATCTCCACGATCTCCCCGGCATAAATAACGGCAACCCGGTCGCACATTTCAGCAATGATTCCCAGATCATGGGTAATCATCAAAACAGAAGTCCCCATTTTTTTCTTGATGTCATTCATCATATCCAACACCTGGGCCTGAATCGTGACATCCAACGCCGTAGTCGGCTCATCCGCCAGCAGCAGTTCCGGAGAACAAGCCAGTGCAATGGCAATAACGATGCGCTGCAGCATGCCTCCGGAAATGATCCCCGCAGATAAGCTTAAAATAACCATGACGGAAATAATAATAAACCCTGCCATCCCTGTGGGATTGTGAAGGAAACGAATCATCGCTTCCCGAAACAGACTCCGCTGTCTGCTTTTTCAGGCATCTTACTTTTAGCCATCTTTAATTTCCCTCCTTCGCCAGATCAGCTGCCGTAATCTTTCTCTTCTTTGCCGATGCTCCTTTAAACCCGGCCTTGATCCGGGGATCAACCGCCGCATAAAGTATGTCAATGATCAGATTCACAACGGACACCGTAACCGCTGTCAGTATGATGGCGGCTCGAAGCTGCGGGAAATCACGGTTATTGATGGCCTCCACCATATACCGTCCCAGACCGGGAATGGCAAAGATCTGCTCGATAATCATGGTTCCGCCAAGGGCCATCGCAAAATGAAGGCCCGCACAGGTAATAATCGGTATCAGCGCATTTCCCATAATGTGATGCAGCACGACTTTGCTTTCTTTCTGGCCCTTGGCTCTGGCCGTCCGCACAAAATCCTGTTTCACATTATCCAAAACCGCGGCACGCACATTCCGCATATAGCCTGCCGCCCCCAGAACGCCTGTGGAGATTGCCGGCAGCACCCAGTATTTCGGACCATACCATCCCGATACAGGAAACCATTTCAGGTCCACCGCAAATTTTAAAATTAACAGAAGCGCAAACCATAAACTCGGCATCGCCGCCCCGATCATCGCAAGCACCCGTATCACGCCGTCTTTCCAGGTACTTCTGTTCAAAGCTGCAAATACTCCGGCCAGAACCCCGATAGAGGCCGCCACAACCTGCGTCAGAATTGCCAGCACAAAGGTGGTAGGCCACCGCTCAAACAGATCCTTCGTCACAACCTGTCCCGTCCTGAACGATTTTCCAAAATCCCCTCTGGTCACAATACCGCAAAGGTATTTGCCATATTGCACAAGCAGCGGATCATTCAGGTTGAATTCTTCCCGCCACGCCTCCTTCTCCTCCTCGGATGCGTCGACGCCGAGCTGAAGTTCAGCCGGATCTCCCGGTGCCAGATATTGCAGAAAAAAAATCAGAAATGTCACTGCAAGGATAACCGGAACCATCATAATCAGCCTTTTCCCAATATAACGAATCATGAAATATCCTCCTGTCTTTTCATCTGTCAGTTATCAGTATCCCCCAAAAACCGTCAATTTGTATACATTTAATATACCGCATAGATAATCATTTGTGAAATTCTAATATATCATTACTGATACGCAAAATGTATCACCAAAAAAACCGGTCTGCACTGCACACTGCTTATTATAAGTAACAGTGCACTTTGCAAACCGGTTTCCAGTGGAATACCAATGTGTCCGCAGGACACATTGGTATTCCACCCTCGCGGCAGTCGCCAGAAGATATCCGAGGCGAACAAGTTCGCCTGCAAGCACGGCTACCTGGCTCGTTGCCCGCAGAAATAAAAATTCCCCATCTGTGTCCATGAACCTGGACCACAGATGGGGAATCATACATCTGAATTTTATGATATTTTATGCCTGCTGCTCTCTGTACAGGCTCTGCATAAGCGCCACAAACTGGCCTGCATGCAGTTCCGGCCTGTCCTTATGCCACATAGCATAATAGTCGATGGCAGACGGCTCCTTCAAATGGATGTTTAAGGGAATAATATGGCAGCCCTCCATCGGACGGACTGAATACTGTGGAAATACTCCCACGCCGAATCCGGCCCGCATCAGCATGGTAACCTCCTGCATATCATAACAGTAAGTATATTTACTGTCCGGGCATTCCCGAAAAGCCATTCCTGCCGGCGTCAGCTCCACACTGTGTTTATCCCTTTTAAAAAGCCTGACATGTATTTCCTCCTCCAGACTTTTTATCTCCCTTGTAACCGTGGGCTGGGTAGTATACAGTTCTCTCGCAGTTTTTGCAAAATTCAAATTATCGGCAAGCCGCAGAAAAATTTCGATCTGTTTGTTTGTCATAGCAATCCTCTGTTATCCATCGTTTGTTTCTATTCCTCTCTTCACCCCCTGTTCTCATTTCACTGTTCTTTCTCCGCCACAACTCCAATCAGCTTCTTCATTAACGGAATATAGGTGACCGCAAAAATAAAAAACGCCAGAAGTCCCGCTTCCTTCTTATTCTTTTTCGGGATCTGCATTCCTGCCAGGATTCCCAGAGAAAGAAGGCAGAATTTCAGCACGGCAATATCCCTCCAGGTGCTTTTCTCCAGAAATCTGTCGGCGTAATAAAATAATTTTTTCATGAGAATTTCCTCCTGTTTTTCTATAATATCTTTCATTTTCTACATAAAAACACCAACTAAACACCATCTTTTTTCAAAAGCTTTCTGGCTCTCAAAAGCTGATTGCGCACCGTCGATGCCGGACAATGCAGCATTCCCGCGATCTCCGAAGCCTGATATCCCTCATAATAGTGCAGATATACCACCTCTTTGTACTTTAGCGGAAGTGCCATGATAAGTTCTGATATCCCTTCCTCCCCCCGCAGAAACGCTGTTTTCCGATTTCAGACAGTTCCTGATATATTGAAACTTCCGTTTGAAACGCCTCAGTTCGTCCTTGCATGTGTTTGATGCCGTAACGATCAGCCACGCCTTTTCATGCTCCTCAGATGCAAAATTTCTGACAGCCGTCACACTGTCGCCTCAATCAACAGCTTATCTCCCAGCACGATCTCTTTCACACCAACTTCCTTCTTTTTATTAAAATTAAAGCTCAGCATATACCCCTTTTTTAAATGAAAGTGATCCAGATATTCTGAAAGCTGTTTTTCCCCTCTCTCATGGTAAGCGTTTCCGCGCCACACCTTCATCTCGATTACACTCTGTTCCCCGCGGTAATCGATCACCAGATCCATCCGCTCCCGGCTTCGCGTCTCCGTTTCCACATAGCAGTTTCCAACACCGTTGATGATCGGTTTCAAAAACAGCATAAAGTAACGCCTGCCCACATCTTCCAGAAACGTTTCATCCCTGTCCCCATAGAGGTCGTCAAACGTCTCCACAAACTTTTCCAGCACACGCCGCACGTTCAGATGTCCGCCGACAATAAACTGGCTCCCTTCCCTTGCGCCTGCGTCGTACATTTTGCTTGTCGCGAACTCTTCGGAAATAAACAGGTTGTAAAGCACCGTCTCAAAAATCCGGTTGGCAATCACTGCCGTCCCGTTTTTGTTTTTGATAAACCCGAACATCGCCGCCATCTCGATATACTGATTCTGCGGGACATAGGGAATCTGCTTTCCCGTAAACAGCAGTTCATACAGTACGGTGCGAAGCATCGGATACTCCGCTAACTTCCCGGTCAACGACTGAAACAGCGTATTGTTGTCACTGGTCAGCAGTTTTACCGCCTCCAGAAAACCTTTCTTTGTCCAAGCGCTGCTTTTATCTGGGAAATGCTCCGTCCCGGCAATCTCCTCATCCATGAATTTGCAGAGCCTTGACACCAAATACGGATAACCAGACGTATAATCATAAAGGAGCCCCGACAGTTCTTTTATGTCCATACTGGTCTGGTGGTCTTTCTTATATTCCTCCAACATCCCGCTTATATCTTTCACGGAAAAATGCATAGTTATATTAAAATCCGCCGCAATGTTCCACGGACTGTTTACTTTATGATCGGCGTCGGGCCGGATCTTATATTTCAAATTCCTGACATCATAAACCCCTGCAAGAATAACCGACTGAAACGTCGGCGTCTCATCTCTGTCAAGATAAGCAGCCCGCAGCTGCGCCAGAAAATCCAGAAAAATCTGATTATTTGCCGCTGTATCCACTTCATCTATAAGTAAAACAATTGGTTTTTCTGAATCCCCGCACCATTCGCTAAAGCAGTCAAACATCTCTGCCATCCTTACATTTTTCAATGCAATGTCCGCCAAATTTAACAGCCTTTTTTTAATATCCTCCGGCACATCCACCCGGTTTCTTATTTTTTTACCGATCTCCCTCGCCAGCGCATGAACAAAAGAATCACCTGACATAAACTCAGCCGATTCTATATTTTGAAAATCCAGACTGATCACAAGATAATCCTCTTTTAAAAAATCAACAAGCGCCCGCAAAGTTGTTGTCTTGCCATACTGTCTCGCCTTATTGATCGTAAAATAATCGCCGTTATCGATCATTATCTTGATCTCACAAAGTCTTGATTCAAGCTTTACCATATAATGCCTGCCTGTTCTGCAGGCACCGTTTATATTGAATATTCTGGGCATCTGTCTCCGTCTTCCTTTCTCAATAATTTCTACCCTATATCACACTGTCGCCTCAATCAACAGCTTATCCCCCAGCACGATCTCTTTCACACCAACTTCCTTCTTTTTATTAAAATTAAAGCTCAGCATATACCCCTTTTTTAAATGAAAGTGATCCAGATATTCTGAAAGCTGTTTTTCCCCTCTCTCATGGTAAGCGTTTCCGCGCCACACCTTCATCTCGATTACACTCTGTTCCCCGCGGTAATCGATCACCAGATCCATCCGCTCCCGGCTTCGCGTCTCCGTTTCCACATAGCAGTTTCCAACACCGTTGATGATCGGTTTCAAAAACAGCATAAAGTAACGCCTGCCCACATCTTCCAGAAACGTTTCATCCCTGTCCCCATAGAGGTCGTCAAACGTCTCCACAAACTTTTCCAGCACACGCCGCACGTTCAGATGTCCGCCGACAATAAACTGGCTCCCCTCCCTTGCGCCTGCGTCGTACATTTTGCTTGTCGCAAACTCCTCGGAAATAAACAGGTTGTAAAGCACCGTCTCAAAAATCCGGTTGGCAATCACTGCCGTCCCGCCTCTGTTTTTGATAAAGCCGAACATCGCCGCCATCTCGATATACTGATTCTGCGGGACATAGGGAATCTGCTTTCCCGTAAACAGCAGTTCATACAGTACGGTGCGAAGCATCGGATACTCCGCTAACTTCCCGGTCAACGACTGAAACAGCGTATTGTTGTCACTGGTCAGCAGTTTTACCGCCTCCAGAAAACCTTTCTTTGTCCAAGCGCTGCTTTTATCCGGGAAATGCCCCGTCCCGGCAATCTCCTCATCCATGAATTTGCAGAGCCTTGACACCAAATACGGATAACCAGACGTATAATCATAAAGGAGCCCTGACAGTTCTTTTATCTCCATACCGGTCTGGTGGTCTTTCTCATATTCCTCCAACATCCCGCTTATGTCTTTCGCGGAAAAATGCATAGTTATATTAAAATCCGCCGCAATATCGAATGTCGTAAACTCCCGTCAGTATGACAGACTGAAATGTGGAGATTCTTTTTCTCATCAGATAATACTGCCACAGTCCCGCAAGAAAATCAATAAACACCTAATTGTTCGAAGCAGAGTCTACTTCATCAATCAGTAATACGATCTTTTTTCAGAATTCCCGCACCATTTCAGCAATAAAATAAACAACGCAGATATTGTCATTTCTCTGACTTTATGATCAGCATACTGCTCAAATTCCGCTTTCAGATCATCTGGCATATTTTTGCCGCACAACAGTAACTGTCTTGAAAAAGCTGCGACAAAGTTCTGCTCGGATACAAAATCTGCATAGCTGATTCCCTGAAAATCCAGGCTGATCACCTCATAGTCCTTTTTCAAATACTCTGCAAGCGCCGCCAATACAGTTGTCTTTCCATACTGTCTGGCCCTGTTGATCGTAAAATATTTTTCGGCATCCACCATAGCCCTGATTCGCTCAAGCCGTCCTGTCAGATCCACCATATAATGCATTTGCGAATCACAATATCCCTCCGTATTAAACGTTCTTGCCATCTATCAAAACGCCCCCTTCCCGGTTACGTCATCCCTTTTTCACTTTAATCTCCGATACTTTCTAATTATACTATAGGTACTGATAAAAGACAAATCTCTTTATCGCCCAAAACTGCATCTCTCCATCTTTTTCAAATGTAAGGTTTCCGCAAGCCTCAGGAAAGGTTCTTTTAAGGTTCACGCAGTAAAATTTACTCAAATCAAATTCTGAGGAGGAGGTATCTCATTACCATGATGGACTACATCATTGAAACAAAAAATCTCACCAAACAGTACGGCACCGCAAAAAGCGTAAACAGTTTAAACATCCACGTTCGGAAAGGCCGGATCTACGGACTGCTCGGGCGAAACGGCGCCGGGAAGACCACCACCATGAAAATGCTGCTCGGCCTTACTAAGCCCACTTCCGGCGAAGTGATGATTTGGGAAAAATCCCTTGCCGGAAACGAGAAGAACGCTTTGCCCCGGATCGGCTCCCTGATCGAATCCCCCGGTTTTTATCCCAACCTTACGGCCACCGAAAATTTACAGATCTTCGCCGCCCTGCGGGGTTTGAACGACAAATCCGCGGTAAAGGAAGCCCTGGAACTGGTGAGCCTGCCCTATAAAGACAGGAAGCTGTACTCCCAGTATTCCCTGGGCATGAAACAGCGGCTCGCCATCGCCCTCGCCGTGATGCATGATCCCGAGCTTCTGATCCTGGACGAACCGATCAACGGTCTGGATCCCATCGGTATCGCAGAGGTGCGCGCTTTTATCCGTGCCCTATGCGACGAGAGAGGAAAAATCATCCTGATCTCCAGCCATATCCTGTCCGAGATCGCCCTGCTCGCCGATGATATCGGCATTATAGACAAAGGTGTCCTGTTGGAGGAGGAGAGCCTCGGAGAACTGGAAGCAAAAAGCAGCAGGTACATCCGCCTCACCGTCTCCGATTCCGACAAAGCTGTAAAGATACTGGAGCATCAATTTCACGAATACCGATACGCTGTGCAGGATGTCCACGGCCTGCAGATCTATAATCCGGATCTCTCCGTGGGCAGGATCGTCACGACCTTTGTAAAAGACGGTTTGGAAGTATCGGAAGCTTTTATCCATGAGGAAAGTCTGGAAGACTATTTTAAACGGGTGACAGGAGGTGAGGGCATTGCTTAAACTGATCAGATGTGAATTTTTGAAAATCAAAAGAAAAAAATTATTCCAGATCGCTTTTCTCACCACCTTTATTATGCCTGTCTTTTATTTCATGATCATAAAGGAGGCAACTCTCGACAATCTCATGTCGGTGGTGCAGGAGGAGAACGGCTTTCTGGTGCTGATTCCCCTCTCCATCGTGCTGGCCGCCAACCTCTTTTTCGAGGAACAGGATCACGACACCTTAAAAAACCTGCTGTGTATCCCAGTCACAAAGTCAAGGCTTGCTCTGGCAAAACTTTTTGTCATTCTGCTCTTTGACCTCGCCTATGAACTGGCGGGCTTTCTCGTCTCTCTCCTGCTCGCGCTCTTTTCCGACGTTCCGTTGAACGGGCTGGGGAAAGAATTTCTTCTGACCGTTTGCTGCGGCGTGCTGCTGTGGGCGGCGTCGATGCCCTGCCTGCTCTTTGTGATCTGGTGCAACAGATCCTACATCATCTCCGTGATCATCGCCTTCGCCTACACGACGCTTGGGTATATTCTGCACATCAGCGACGCGGTGATACGGGTACCTCTGGGATGCAATCTGCCCACTTTTCTCCCGGTTCCTGTGATCTTCCGGTGGCTTTATCAGTTTCACTCTCTGGAGAACGCGGGCTCTGTGCTCACGGAATTTTATGAGGGATTCCGCCCTTATTTCGTGCCCACACCGGCGGTTTTTGCCATCCTCATTGGGGAAGCGCTTTTCTGCATCCTTATCATGATAAAAATATATGAGAAACAGAAAATTTAATTTCAGACAGGAGGAAACACCATGTTTGCCATGATAAAAACCGAATTTCAGAAAATAAAGCGGTACCACATCCTGCTGATCGGCCTGATCGGCATGGCATGTTCGCCGTTACTTCAATACCTTTCTCAGCTTGTGATGAATGAGGAGCTGAGAAACCCCCACTTTAATTTTGCAGCTCTGATCGACAACACGATCTGGGGCAACACGCAGATCTTCATGCCGGTCTTATTCACTCTGACCGCGGGCTACCTGATCAACAGGGAGTATACCGACGACACTCTGAAAAATATCCTGACCGTTCCTGTCTCCTGGCGGAGATTTCTCTGCGGGAAACTGGTTTCCATGGGTATTCTGGCGGTACTCTTCGGCATCTACAGTCTGATTGTCACCGCGCTCATCAGCGCCCTTGCCCATCTCCCAGATATCCGTTTTGCCGTCTTTCTCAGGGCTCTTCCTCAGATGACTGCCCTTTCGGTCTGCGTCTATATTGTCGTTTTGCCGCTTATCGCCTTCTGCAGCAGGAAACCCGGACTGTTTATGTCAGGTTCGGTGGTATCCTTTCTGGCCGGGTACTGCGTCCTGTTCTTCAAGGAGGGGCTGCTACGGAATATCTATCCCTTCTCGGCGGCTCTGACTGTGATAGGCTTTGATACCGCCGATTATGCGGGCACATCCGAAACGGGAAGTATGCCCCTTGCGCTCCTCTCTCTCGGCACGACGCTTTTGATCAGCGCAATACTGATCCTCACCGGAAGGACGCCGGAGACTGCACAGAAGAAGAAACCTTCCAAAAAATCGGGCGCTTCTTATCGTCCCGCACAGAGAGCACGCAGAGCTGCCAGCAAATTCTAAATTTCTCCGGCATCTACTTTTCCGGCGCTGTCTTTTCTGGCAACGTCGGAATTTCTTCCTAAATCTATTTTCAAAGTTCCCTCTAGCTCTCCATTCCATCGTCTTTCAGTCAGTGGTATAAATGATAGAAAACTGCTTTCCTTCACAGCAATACAGCCTCACTCCGCCAGCACACCGTCCACGATCCGCACAATACGCTTTGCGGATCGTGCCACCTCCAGATCGTGGGTGATCATCACGATCGTATTGCCCATTTCATTCAGTTCTTTAAAAAGCTTCAAGACATCTCTCCCACTGGTCTGGTCCAGAGCGCCGGTAGGCTCGTCGGCCAGCAGGATCGCCGGTTTTCCGACTAACGCTCTGGCAATCGATACCCGTTGTTTCTGGCCGCCGGACAGCTCGTTTGGTTTATGCAGGATCCTTTCCCCAAGCTCCAACAGATGGATCGTGTCAATGCATTTTTTCTCCGCTTCCCCATGTTTCATTCCTCGCATCAATAAGGGCATAATAATATTCTGCATCACATTGTAGGTAGGAATCAGCTGGTAATTCTGAAAGATAAACCCTATCTTCCGATTCCTTACTTCCGTCAGGTCATCCTCCTTTGTCTCATGGATCGCCATGCCGTCCAGAAAATATTCTCCGCTGTCCATAATATCCATACAGCCGACAATATTCATAAAAGTAGTCTTACCGGATCCCGACGGCCCCAGTATGGCCACATACTCTCCTTTTTCCACGGAAAAGTCAATATTTTTCAGAATGGGCAGTCTTTCTTCTCCCAGCATATATCCCTTGTTGATTGCTTTCATGGTAATCATACTCTGTCTCCCGACACCTCAGACGAATGTGAAGGCACGTCTGTCTGAGGCATAAACACAACATTAAAAATCTTTCTCCGTTTTTTCTTCCTGCAATATCCCCGGTCATTCCTGATTTAACGCGACCACCGGCACCAGTCTCGACGCCTTGTATGCGGGATAAAACCCGAAAATACTTCCGGTTATCACCCCAAACAGTAACGACAGCACCGCCCCCTGAACAGACAGTTCCACCCGCACGGAAAACAGTTCCACGACGGGCGTGACCGCCAGTGCAAGCAGTACTCCCAGCACACCCCCTACCAGACTGGTACAGCCTGCCTCCAGAAGAAACTCCAAAAGGATTTCCTTCCTGGAACAGCCGATGGCTTTCAGAATGCCGATCTCATTCGTCCTCTCCTTCACTGTCACAAACAGCACGTTCATAATACCTATTCCGCCTACGATAAAGACAATAACGGCCATGGAGATCAGCAAAAGCGTCAGCGTTTCGTTGGAAGCAGATGCCGCTTCCATCTTGCTCCCCGCATCAGAAATGGTAAACGCAGTATTGGGATAGCTCTCCTTTAACTCGCTCTCCACGTCCGCCATCACGCTCTCCACAGCTTCCACATCGTCCGCTATCACTGTGATCGTCGGGCTGATATCGTTTCCGGTTATGTATTTGATTCCTGTTTCATAGGGAATAAAGACCGTCTGGTCCGGGCTGATACCAGATGCGACACTGCCCATCTCCGAGAGAACACCTCCCACCACATAGGCTCTGTCATCAATATACAACGTATTGTCGTAAGCATTGTAGGCACTGCCGAAAACCGCGTTTGCCACAGCCGATCCCAGAATACAGATCTTTTCCTTATTCTGATTATTTTCCTCTGTCAGAAATTCACCGATCGCCATCCCCAGATTGCTGATCGTCCCATAATTATGTAGTACTCCCGCCACTGTATAATAGGAAGAGGTATCCAGTTCCCCGCCTTCCACGGAAGCGGTGGTGGAATAGGAGATCGTTGCATCAGAAATCTCGGGAACAAAAAGCATCAGGTTTTCCGCATCTTCATAAGTTAAAGTTACCTTTTCGTTTACAACGTTTTCCTCATAGGAGATATCCACAGCGCCTGCATTCAAATTTTTAAACTGTTCCGCCACCTCTTCCCTGCCGCCCGTGCCTATGGCAAGTACCATCATGATCGTAGCTGATCCCGCTACGATACCAATGGAAGTCAGAATGACCTTAAACTTATTCTGTGACAGATTCAGCCAGACCAGTCTGAAAATTTCTGATAATCTCATGTTTTGCCTCCTGATGCCTTAAACTCTGCTCTCTATCAGCACAATATCCCCTTCCGAAAGCCCTTCCACAACCTGTATATAAATACCGTCCGAAAATCCTGTGCTGATTTCCTTTTTTACGGTATTTCCTTCTTCATCCCGAACCTTTACATAACTCTTTTCATTTTCCGTGATAACAGCCCGTCTGTAGATATACAATGTCTCCTCACTCTGTTTTGTCACAAACGTGATATCTCCTGTCATTCCCTGGAAAAGTTTTGACACATCGCCCTCCAGGGTGACTGTCACATCATACAGGACATTCCCGTCAGAGTCCGTGGAAGCGTCTGAGATCTCCGTAACCTGTGCCCTGAAAATCTCCTCCGGATAGGCCGTAAAACTGATATTTGCCTCCGATCCGAGAGAGATATCCTCCATATCTTTCTCATCCACCGTTACCGACATGGCCACATCTTCCATATCGTAGAGCGTCACTAACACGCTGCCTGTCGAGATACTGTCCCCTTCTTCCAGTTCCACACCTGTGATAACACCGTTATATTGCGCGAACACTCCACTGCCGCTTATGTAAGAACTGTATGCTTCCCACTTTTCTTTGGTTTCCTTATAGATTTCTTCCTGGGCTGCGGCATCTTCCTCCAGATTTGCAAGGGTGACATCATAGGTTTCCTGAGCCGTATCATAAGCCAGTTTTCTCAGGTCATAGGTCTGCTTTGCGTTAAGCTGTCCTGTCTCCAACTCCCGCAGCACCGCACTGTAATTTTCAGAGGCCTGTTCCACATTTTCCTGCGCCTGTTCCACACTGTTTTCAAGCTGCTCTTTCTGCTTCTCCAAAGAATCTGCAGTGGCCTGTGCGCTTTCTGTCAATTCATAATAGTATACATAACCTGCGGCATCCGAGGCCGATGTATGGTTCAGGCTGTATGTACAATTCTCCAGGATCTGCAGCGCATCCTCGTAGGAATCCGTAATATCTTCAAGTCTGGCCTGATATTCGGCAAGAGATGTCTCCGCCCGTTCCAGAGCGATACTGCAGTTTTCCACAGCATCCTGCAGTTCTCTGATCGCGGCATCATATTCCGTCCCGGCATAATTCCCGTAGGCCACACTGCTCTCATATGTATATTTCGCTGTCTGCTTCGACAGCGTCTGGTCCGCATAGAGCGCATCCAGATCCGCTTTTGCCTTTTCCACGTTTGTCTGCAGTTCCTGCTCCAGCCCGGATACGCTCTCCTCCTCAATCACATACAGAATATCGCCTTTTTCCACCTGCTGACCTACCGACACCGAAACCTCTGCCACTGTCAGACTGAAATCATCCCCCGTTCCCGTCATATTTCTGCTGCCGTCTAACATCTGGCTGAATAAATCCGGTGTGCCTCCCCCTGACGCACCCATGCCGCCAGAAGGCATCATCCCACCGACGTTCCCGAAATTCCGGTCACCGGTATCTTCTTTCGTACTTTCCGTATCTGCTCTCTGCAGAGCACTCATATCCAGATCAAAGGTCTGCTCTACTGTGCCGATATCGACACTGCCGCTCTTTGTAACGCCTGCTGTAAGCGTTCCATACTCCACCTTCGCTTCCTTATAAGTGACCGTCTTCTCTTTCTCGTTTTTATGAATAAATATAGCAATAACAGTTACGAGAAGAAACAGACCGACCGCCGTCCCGGACAAAATCCACCATTTTGTTTTTCCTTTTTTCTTTTTCTCTGAATCCATGAGCTCAAACCGCCTCTCCCATATCTGCAAAACTCTCTGTCAGCTTCCGCCTCCCGCAGGCACTCCGCCATTCCCCCCCGCAGGCATTCCTTCTCCCGACGGCATTTAGCCTCCGGATGGCATTCCTTCCCCGGATGGCATTCCTTCCCCGGATGGCATTCTTCCTCCGGATGGCATTCCGCCACCAAACGGCATTTCTCCGCCGGATGGCATTTTGCCGCCAAACGGCATTTCGCCGCCCTCAAAATCCCCGTCCGGCATGCCTTCCACTCCGGCTCCTTCGCCGGGGCCTGCAGGTTCCGAATCCCCGGTTTCGCTTTCGGCATCACCGTCTTCTGCCTCCTGTGCATCGCCTATGTCCTCCTCTTCCGCATTCACGCGGCTTGCCAGATAGACGGTATCCCCCTCTTCCAGACCGGAAAGGATCTCCACATAAATGCCGTTATCCATTCCGGTCTCCACCTCTTTTTGCTCCATTTCTCCCGCAGACGTCTTATAATAGACATAATATCTTCCATTTTCTTCCATAACCGCTTTCCTGGAAATATATAACACATCTTCCTTCTGCTTTGTCACAAAAATAACATCCGCCGTCATACCGCTGTACAGAAGCGTGGTGTCTCCCTCCACGGCAATGACTACCGTATAACTGACCGCATTGCTCTCCCTCGACGTCGCCGTGGTATCGATGGAACGTATGCTCCCCTCATAAACGGTATCCTCATAGGCAGCGAACGTGATATCCACCTTATCCCCAACGTTCATATCTACGATATCTTCCTGTGTTACATCCACGGAAATGGTCATATCATCCGGCGCCGCATAGGAGATCATTGTGCCTGCATCCCGCAGACTGTCCCCCGCCTCATAGAGCACTTCCGTGACAATTCCGGCCTCTTTTGCATACAGACAGCCATCCTCTCCCACAAAGGCCTCAAAGGCTGACAGCTGCTTTTCTATCTGCTCCTTTTCATCCTCCGCCTCCTTCAATGTCTCTTTCAGGCTTTCCAGCTCTGCCTCATATGTTACCCGGGCATTCTCTCCGTTTATCATACTTTCCTGATAGGTCTCATCGGTCTCCAGCGCACTGATCCTGCTTTTTGCCGCCACATCTTCCAGTTTTTCCTGATAAGCTGCAATTTCTCTGTCATTATCCTCCAATGCCTGTTCAGCTTCCTGCAAAGCCTTTTTTGCATTTTCATACCGTGTCTGCAGATTCAGGTAGCTTTTCTGCATGATCATGAAGTTTACTGTATTGCTCTCTTCCTCCAAAACAGGCTTTTGCGCATCCAGATAGTCTTTTGCTGCCTCATTGTAATCCTTTGTGGCTTCCTCCAGTTTTTTCTGCAATAAAATGATGTTGGCGGTACGTTTTTCTATCTCCACCTGCAGCAGGGCGCTCTCATGGACGACGGACAGAGAAGAAGTTTCGTGGATCGATGACGCATATTGTTCATGGAGTTTCAGGATCGCCGCATCCGTTTCCGCCTCCAGCGCCGATAAATTGTACCCTGCCTGTGCTTCCGTATAAGCAGCCTGCGCTTTGGCCGCAGCGTTTTCTAAAAGCATTCTCACATCTGAAATACTGTCCTGCGTAAATCGATACAGAATATCTCCCTCCGAGAGCCGTTCCCCGGTTTTCACATACACCTCTTCTATTTTTAAATATTTCTGCACCGTTTCGTCACTTTCATCCTCCTCGTCCTCCTCCTCTTCGTCCGTACTGACATCCAGATCCAGATCATAGACAACAGATGTCACGCCATATTCCAGGGATCCGCTTTCCGTGACGCCGGCTTTCAGGGTTCCCCGCTCCACAGTCTGTTCTTTATATACCCACTGCTCTTTTTCCATAAGCGGTGCGACAAAAACGGTATAGCAGGCCGCTGCAGTCAGGAGAATGCCTGCAATGATTAGTACGATCCATTTCAGCTTCTTTCTTTTTTTCACGGTTTTTTCCTCCCGCTGTCATTTCCAGGCACTCTCTCCCCGGAATCACCGACTGTCCGTAATTCTGTCCCTTCAGGTACGGACATTTCTCCCGGTGTTTCTATTTCCCCAGGTACTGGTATTTCTTGCGGCATTTCCATTGCTTCCAGTTCTTTCCCTTTGGTATTTTCAAGGTTATTTCTTCCTTCGGGTATTGCATCCTGCGCAGATTCTCCTGCCATGGAAATCGCTTCCTGAATCTCTTCCTTTGCCATGCCGAATACTGTCACCACCGATTCATTGGCTGAAATTGCCGTCGTCTCTCCTTTCAGCTTTCGCCTTCGCCTGACTGCCACTTAACACCTTACTGTCCTTCTCGTATTGCAGAGTGATCTTACTCTGCTCGTACTCTATCTTTCCCGCCCGGTATGCCAGATCCGCTTCCCGCAGAGTCTTCTCCAACTCCTCCCGCACGTCAGAAATACTCTCCTCCGAAAGCTTCAAAACTTTCGTCCCCTCCTCTACCAGATCTTCCGAATGGATATATACCTCTTCTATCTCCAGCCCGGCGGTTAAATTTTCCACCTCAAATACTTCCTCGGCAATTCCCATATTTGTCACACCGCTTGCCAATATCATTTCTTCTGAGACGGTAAACTGTATTTCCCCGCCCGGCATATTTTCAAACGAAAAATCCCTGTTTTTCTCTCTGCCGCTTTTTGACAGAAAAACTGCCGCACCCGCGACACCAGAGAACATCAACAGAAAAACTGCCAAAAACAGTTTCAGCCTTTTTCCTGACCTTTTGAAAACCTCCCTACCGCGCACATTCCCGCCCGACTTTCTGATCTCCATTTCATCCTCCTCCGATTTTCAGGATATCCCCTCAAACTCCTCATTCATTTTACAATTGTTTGTTGAAAGGAAGCTGAAAGAAACGATGAAGAATCTGTGAAAAGCATTTTTGAAAAGGAACTTTTTTCAGATATTTTTCAGCTTTTTCATGTAATATTGTACTATAATAAAAACGACGTCACTTTACAGCGGGGCATGGTCATGAAAATACTTGTAATTGAAGATGAAAAACTGTTAGCAGATTCTATTCGGATTCTGTTATCCAAAAAGGGCTTTGATGTGGAAGTCGCCTATGATGGGGAGACAGGGGCAGAGTATGCGAAACTGGGAATATACGACCTTTTGATCTTAGATGTGATGATGCCGGGCATGAACGGCTATGAAATTGCAGGGAAAGTCCGCGCCATGAAATGCGGCGTTCCCATCTTAATGCTGACCGCGAAATCGGAACTGGAAGACCGCATCAGGGGATTAAACTCCGGCGCTGATTACTATCTGACCAAACCTGGCAGATCGTACCGGTGCTCTATCGTGATTAAACTCCGGCGCTGATTACTATCTGACCAAACCCTTCGACACGAGAGAGCTCTTAGCCTGCATCAATGCGCTGTTGCGCCGTCAGGGTTCACAGGTGGATGAAGTCGCTTTCGGCAATACTTCTCTGGATCTGTCCTCTGCCATGCTGCTTTGCGGCACAAATTCCATACGCCTTTCCGCAAAAGAGTTTGATATTATGCGCCTTCTGCTTCAAGCCGGCGACCGCAATCTCTCCAAAGAAACCATCCTGGCGCGGGTATGGGGCTACGATTCCGACGCGGTGGAAAATCATGTGGAAGTGTATATCGGCTTTCTGAGAAAGAAACTCACAAACATCGGTTCCGATATTCGCATTAAAGCCATCCGCAAAATGGGATACCATCTGGAACTGGAGGACTTATGACTAAAAAACTGAAACTGAAATTTATGGTGATCCTTATGAGCATTATGACCGTTATGCTCTGTATCATTCTGTCCATGATCTGGTTCTTCACTAAGAGGAATCTGGAAAACGACAGCATTCATATGATGCAGAATATTGCGGACAAGCCTTTCCTACTCCCCCCGCCTAACGAACCTAAAAACGCCATGCGTCTTCCTTACATTACCATTCAGCTTGACAGAAATAAGGAATTACTGTCCGCGGCGGGCGGATATTATGACCTTACCGATGAGAACTTCCTGAAAAAGCTGATTGACTCCGCCCTCCTGCATGATGCCCCCGTTGGACTCATGGAAGATTACAACCTTCGGTTTCTGCGCAGAGATACTCCGGCCGGCTATACTCTTGTCTATGCGGATATCTCCAGTGAACAGACCATCTTACACAGTTTACTGCAAAACTGCCTTTTTGTCAGTCTTTTCTGTCTTTTTGCCTTTTTCTGTATCAGTTTTGCGTTAGCCGGATGGATCGTGAAACCGGCGGAAAAGGCCTGGCAGCAGCAGCGTCAGTTTATTGCTGATGCGTCCCATGAACTGAAAACACCTCTGACTGTCATTATGGCAAATGCGGAACTTTTACAGAGCCCTGATCAGGACGGGAAAAGTCAGAACGTATTTTCCGCCAACATTCTGACCATGTCCGGGCAGATGCGCAGGCTGGTAGAACAGCTGTTGGTGCTTGCCGGAAATGATGAGGCGGCTTCTCACACGGCGTTTTCTTCTTTTGATTTAAGCAGGCTTATCGCGGGAGCCATCCTGCCTTTTGAACCGGTATTCTTTGAGCGGGGGCTTACCCTGCATACCGACATCACAGAAGGTATCCTGATAAAAGGCGATCCCGATAAACTGCGTCAGGTTCTGGACATCCTGCTTGACAATGCGCAAAAATATTCCCGGGAAAAAGGCGCTACCTGGGTGACCTTACAAAAGCGCAGCAAAAAACACTGCCTTCTGACAGTTGCCAACGAGGGAGATGCCATACCCGACAAACAATTAAAGGACCTTTTTAAACGATTCTACCGTGCCGATGAGGCCAGAACCCGGAACGGCAGTTTCGGCCTCGGCTTATCCATCGCCGAATCCATCGTCACCTGTCACAAAGGGAGAATATGGGCGGAGAGCAAAAACGGTGTTAATACTTTTTATGTTCTCCTTCCGATCACCGATGTCATTCTGTTCGCCTCTTCACTCTCCCACAGACAATAACCCCTAAAAGCAGCATCACCGGAAAAACAATCCCCGCTAAAACGCCCATCTTCAGATTATCTCCCAGCGCTCCCGATACCATCCCGACAAGCGTCGGCCCGCCCGAACAGCCGACGTCTCCGCCCAAAGCAAGCAGGGCAAACATGGCTGTCCCGCCCTTCGGCAGCGTAGCGGACGCCTTGCTGAAAGTCCCCGGCCACATGATTCCCACCGACAGCCCACAGACGGCGCAGGCGATCAGGGAAAGTTCCGGCATCGGAAACAGGGATATTCCCAGATAAGACAGGATGCACAGGATACTGCTGCCAATCATAAAACGGTCCAGATCGATGCGGTCCCCGTATTTGCCGTAAAACAGTCTGGAACTTCCCATCAGAATCGCAAACGCCATCGGCCCGGCCAGATCCCCCGCTGTCTTGGAGATGCCAAGCCCTTTCTCCGCAAACGTGGAAGCCCACTGGCTCACCGCCTGCTCGCTGGCTCCCGCACATACCATCATGATCAGTAGCACCCAGAAAATTTTGATCCGGAACAGTTCTTTTAAAGTAAAGCCCCTCTCCCCCTCTTCCATCAGCGGCGCGATCGGAACTTTCATAAAGGCCACAGCGTTTCCAGCCGGAATAAGCGCCCAGATCACCGCCAGTATCTTCCAGTTTTCAATACCGACTATGTAAAAAAACAACGTTGAAAGCAGTACCACACCCGCATGGCCCCAACAGTAAAAGGAATGAAGCATACTCATCGCTTTCTCCTTGTTGTCGGAAGGACAGGCCTCCACAACGGGGCTGACAAGCACCTCCAAAAGTCCGCCGCCCACCGCATAGATCATGACGGCGATCAGAATTCCCACAAAAGGCGCCGGCAGGATCTCCGGTAAAACGGTGAGAAGGATCAGACCTGCGGCTGACAACACATGGGCCAGAATCATCGATGCCCGATACCCTATCTTATCCACAAATCCCACCGAAAGAAGATCCACAAGCAGCTGTACGCCAAAGTTAAACGTCACAAGCAGTGTGATCTGAGACAACGGAATGTGGTAGCTTCTCTGAAAAAACAAAAATAAAAGCGGTGCAAAATTGTTGACGACTGCCTGCACGATATACCCTACGAAACAGGCTGTGATCGTTTTATCGTATTGATTGTTCATGTTTTTCCTCTCTGGCAGTCAGCGCCCTCCCGGCGCGCCTACTGCCTACTCCCGGCCAATCCCCATATCCCAGAGCTCCTCCACATAATTGTCAACCCACTTTACTCCGTGGAGATACCAGTTCTGCCGCTCCCCCCGCTTGATATGAGGGGAATCCAGATGGGGCTGCCAGAGAATGATCTGAGCCGGGGGCGCCTCGTAAATCCTGTTGAGCACCTCCAGGTCCTCCGGATAGCGCAGCCACAAAGACCGGTCCGGATTGGGGTTTTCCCGCCGCCACAGAGCAAATTCAGTGAGAAAATTTTTATATTTCGGCATCTCAAGTTCCCGGAAAATATCTTCCGGTAAAACAAGCCGCGGCGCCAGAACTAAAATAGATTCCCTCTGGCTATGGAACAGATATCGCAGTCTCGCTTTTTCCTCCGGCTCATTACCCTCATAGGTGAATTTCTCCATAATCTTCTCATACACTTCCCGCTGAAACGCAGGGTAGTCCTGTAACTGCATTTGTTTTATCTCCCGATGATCTGAATCTGATTCCCGGGTACCATAAATTGCCTTGCCGGCCTGAAACTGATTTTTCCGACTAAGACCTGGACACCCTTACTTTCAGTAACACTGAAATTATATCACAGGCCTGGTCAGATCACAACAATCCGTCAGCCAACTTTATCAGCCCACAGTAACAGTTTAACCCTGGACAAGCCTGCAAGACTTTCCCAGGGTTAAACTGTTACTGCCCGCTTCTCACGGCAGGTACCACTCTGCAATACTTTTCACCTCTCCGTCCTCCAGCTCAAACGACCAGAAGATCGGAAAGTTCGTCTCCTGCCAGTACCGCACAAACTCCTCCCTGCTTAATTCTACCGATTCCCCCTGATGATTTTCCAGTACATGATACGTGCAGTTCTCGCGGATCCGGCAGGTAACGTCCTCCCCCTCCAGATCCACGATCTCAAAGCCTGCGTCCGCGTCGTACTCCGGTTTCCAGTCCGGACTTTCAGGCGTCACCCAATCCTGCCTGTCTATCGTCACTGTGCCGTCGTCAAAAGCAGAAATATACCCGAGAACCTGGGCGGACAGGGCGCCCGTCTCCGTGATATGCTCCCCCGGCAGAAGCACCGCAAAAGTATCCGCGATCACCGGCAGCTCTCTTCCCCAGCCTTCCTCCGCTTCCACGGGATAGGAATAGCTCACGCACCATACGCCGGTCTCCGCTTCATACAGTCTGACATGATAGCGGATGCCACCCTCCTCTCTCACCATGCCGGTCTCATCCGGCGTATACCCGTCATCCGTCAGAATCTGTTCGATTGGATAGCCGCTCTCAAATCCCGCCACCCAGATCAGGACATTCACATTCGCTGTCGCGCACCACATATCCGCCTCCACCTTCTCCCATTCCCCGTCTGGCAGGTAGAGTATATATCCGTTTTCCACGACAAGCCTGGCAGTCTTTTCCTCCGGCATCCCCTCCTTCATGATCGTGAGCGTTATTGTATCCTGCGCCGTCTGCACATCAGCGGAAGCATTTCCTGCAAAGCTTCCCCCATTCTCTGCCGCAGGCAATTCACCCCGCTTCCAGTAAACGTCCTCGTCGTGCCAGTCCATCAAAATATATTCCACTCCGTTTTCGCTCCCATAGGCTAACGAAAGAATCTCCTTTTCCGCACTCACTTCCTCATAGGGATCGATCTCCACTGTCACTGCGCCGCCTGCCTCCACACACTGCCCGGTTCCGCCGACGCCAATGCCGATATAGTAACTGAACGCTCCCGTCTCCGCTATTTCCATTCCATCGCCATAAGAAATTCCGGTTCCCCACAGAGAAGAGTCCGTCCGGTCAAAATCGATGATCCAGCTGCCCGCCATCTGTGCAAAAAGATCCCCGCCCGACAGCTCTCCCGCTGTCCCTGTGCTCTGACCATCGGATATCCCTGCTCCCTCAGCAATACTTTCCTCTTTATTTTTTACTAACGAACACCCCATTAACGTCCCCGCGCTGATCGCCAGAATTGCTGTGCAGGCCAGTATGTACAGGCCGTTTCTTTTTCCTGTTTTTGATAAAATATTCTGAAACCGCTTTTTCATGATCTTCTTCCCCCCGTAAAATCCCGTTGACAAAAGCACACTTCTATCACACCCTTTGTGGAGCGTGGAAAGCAGCGTCTCCGTATATGCCTTACGCGTCTCAAAATCCGCACCCTGCACTACTTTTTCGTCACAGGCAAGCTCCATATCAACGGCAGCCTCCCTCTGCATGATCCATACAAGCGGATTAAACCAGTGCACCGCTGCTGCCAGCATAAATAACAGCTTACACCAGGTATCCTTTCTCCTGTAATGCACCAGTTCATGCCGCAGGATAAAAGACAGTTCCACCCTGTCATAGTAAACTTCCGGCAGGATCAGAACCGGTTTCAGGAAACCCACCAGCATCGGACTGGGCGCTTCATAAAACTCCATAACCAGTATGGTACGCTTAATATGCAATTCGTATTTACACCGCAAAAGCTGCTGTAATATGGCAGCATCTTTGATCACGGTTCCCTCCCGGAACACCCGTCTTCTATAATATAAATACGAAAATATATTTATCAATATATACAAAACACATCCTGCCGCCCAGAGGCACGCCAGAACATCCAGCGCTGTAATTTTCCGCCCTGTCTGCACTTTAAGCGGGGTTGTCATCTGCTGTGGTACCTCTACGACCACTCTCGGAGAACGAAGCCTGCCATCCTCCGCCTCTGCCTCTTCCCTGTTTTCCGCCGTAGCCGCGATATGGCTTCTCCACTGTTTCACAAGATCCGCTGCCGATCCTGTGCCCCCTCCCCCGAAGGGAACCGACAGCCGAACCGCCAACACACACCAGACCAGATATTTCCATTTCGCGGCGTACCTTTTTTGCAAAAGCGGGGAAATCAGAAGCAACAGTAAAATGAGCACACTGACAGACAATGAGATCCCAAACACTGAAAGAAACAGATCTGTCATCGTGTTTCCCCCTCTCCGGCATTCTCCTCCAGCCTGTTTAAAAACTCCCGCAGTTCCTCCACATCGGAACTTTTGATGGCCTTGCTGTTATAAAGGCAGGAGACCATATTCAGAATGGAATTATCGTAGAGCTTTTCCAGAAAATGTCTGCTGGCTCCCGTTTTATATTCCTTCTCTGAAATGAGCCAGCTGTACAGGTTTGTCCCCGTGGAACGGTCACAGCGCACAAATCCCTTGTCCGCAAGCCTTGTGAGGGATGTCATCAGCGTAGACAGCTGCCACTTTCGCAGCCCCTGTAATTTTTTCAGTATGTAATTAGAGGACACCGCCGTCTCCGCATCCCATATCACCTGCATGATCTCCAGTTCCGCTTCCCCCAGTTTCTTTCTGATCTCCGTCATATTTGCCTCCTATTCCAGTTCCGCATCCCCCGTCTTATCTCTCCATCCCGTAGAACACGATCTTCCATCCGTCTTCCTGTTTTTCCACTTCCATCGTCAGATAACAGAAGCCTTCTCCCATACCTGTCATCTGGCAGTCCATGGAGAGGGTATATGTATCCCCGATCTTTACCTCCCCAATGTCCTCCAGCCCCTTCAGAGCCGTCATCCCTGTAAGCTGCGTATCCGCATCCGAATAGACATCTATGTCTCCCTCAAAGGAATCCGCAAGATACTTTCGCATCTCTTCTTTATCGCCGGCAAAATATGCTGTCGAAAAGGGCACTGCAACATCAATGAGCTCCATTGCATCTTCCGACAAAGGCAGACGTTCTCCCGGCTTTTGATTGCCTTCCGGCTGCGATCCCTCCGACACCACTTCTTTCGGTGCGACTTCCCGCCCCCGTTCTGTCTGTATTTCCGCATCCTCCAGAGTTTCTGTCTCCGTCACCGCACAGCCCATTAACATCCCCAGAACCAACGTCATGCAGATCACCGTCGGCAGAAGAAAGAATCCCTTCCTCCGCTTCGACTGTGCCAAAATATTCTGAAACCGTTTTTTCATCACTCCCTTTCCTCCGTAAAACTGCGTTGTCAGCAGATTTGTTCTTTTATACTGCTTGTTTACAGTGGATAACAGAGTCTCCGTATATGCTTTCCGCTCTCCATACGAATTTCCTTTAATCACTTCTTCATCACAGGACAACTCCATATCAACCACAGCCGCCTTCTGCATCAGTGCAATCAACGGATTAAACCAGTGCAGAGCCTTCGCTGCCATAAAAAGGAATTGAATCAGCGTATCATGCCGCTTCATATGGATCAGCTCATGCTTCAGTATATAGAACAGTTCCTGTTCGCTGTATACGTTGTCCGGTATCACCAGAAGCGGACTGAAAAAGCCGATGACCATGGGACTGGCCAAACCGCAATATGTTGTGACGGTAATCTTTCTGTTGATCTTCAGCTCTCTTTTTAAGACAGAAAGCTGCCGTAATACAGGCTCTTCTTCCACATAAGTCCCGTTTTTCATAATCCGTCTTTTATAATGCAAACTACTGTAGATATGCACCGCCACGATACAGACAAAGACTGTAAACCAGATCACTGTCACGATATCCGGCACCAAAAACCATGATCCCCTCTGTTCCGACTGCCCTGTCGGCAGCATAACCGGAATGCCATCTCCGGCAGTCTCCGTGGCAGTGACAGCCTGCGCCACCGGAACTGCGATCTCCATCCGAATCGCCGGCAAACTGAAATTAACCGGAATCATCAACCGTACAGCCAGTCCGATCCATATATAATACCGCCATTTTGATGCATAGCTTTTCCTGAAAAACGGCGCTGTCAAAAGCAGTATCAGTATGACCACACCTGTCGATATGGAAACTTCTATAACAGTCAATAATATATGAAACAGCCACTCCATATTATCTCTCCCCTCAATTATACATCTGTATAACGAATTATACGCTCGTATAATCTCTTTGTCAAGCACTATTCTTTATACCGATTCATGCCGCCGTTATATAAGTATTCTCCACAGGCGCCAATCGAGCAGGAGAGATTTTCTTCTCCTGCCTGCCGCGGAGAGCGCCGCCAGCTCCCGGCATACTTCCTTCTGGCGATCCCAGCGCAAAAATAATACCCGGATGTTCCAGATTGCGGAACCTCCGGGTGTTATTTCTACCAGTATTGTCAGTTGATACTTAAACCTGCACTTGCGTATCCTGTGATCGTATTGATCAAAGACAGGCCGCTTGCCGTTGCGTAAAATACTAACATCAGTCTGGTTTGAGCCGTTACCAGAATATTTGCTCATGTGAGATAAAGAAGTAAAAGAAGTGTAAAAAATTTTGCCGTTCCCTGTCCGGCTGACTGCCGGACGGGTCGGGCTTTAGTCGGGCAACTCTACCTTGCCGACAAAAGAATAATAGATTTCGATTTCCTGTCTGCGGAGCTTCCCCCGGCGTCTCCCGTCAAGGGAAAGTGGCAGCTTCCGTTGTGTGGGCTTTTGCTGATACCCTCGACGGAGAGGGCGGGGCTTCTGCCAACTTTGCGGCGACATTTCTCCCTCTAATACCTACAACACCACGCAAAGCAAAATTGACGGAGATTTGCAGAAATTTCTTTCTATCCCCCTTTGCACGGCATAATACCGACGATTTTTAAAAATGCCAAAAATGGGCGCAAAAAAACAGGAAACCTTTTCTTGATTTCCTGTCTTGGTGTGCCGTTCTATATAGCGGCGGTTATTCGATTTTTCAATAGTTACAATTCTACAAATCGGGATTTAGAATAGTCGCTTTCGGAGCCATTTTCTGAAAAATTCAAGTTCAGATTCTGTATGAAACCAATGTTCGCCTCCTTTTTGCACTGTAAGTTCACAGCCAAATTTGTTTGCAAAGGTTTTCACATAATCATACTCGCACAATGTGTCACCCTCTCCACGAAGAATATATGTTTTGTGATTCCATGCTTTAATCGGATGGCTTTTTACATATTCATAATACGGAAAGTATAATGGCTCTATATCATTCTCTATCTTTATCTTTTCTTTGAACTCTTCCTCTGTGATTTGGCAATAATCCATTAGATTATGAATAATTCGCTCCATATCTGTCACAGGAGAAAGAAACCACACATTCTCTATTTCCATATCTGCAAATGTAAGCAATTCAAAATATGCTCCCATACTACAGCCAAAAAGTGAAATTGCCTTGCTTTGACTTGCTGCATATGAGTACATTGTTTTCAATTCTCGAATACATTCAGCGGGCATAATAAAATCTGTTTCATATATTCTTTCTCCATGTTGCGGCAGGTCAAAGCTAAGAATCTGATAGCCTTTTGTAGCTGCTTCTTCCGCAAGTACCCAAATACAGTCGTCAATTTTTGAAGAATGACTTCCATGCGCCGCAATTATTATTTTATCACTTGGCTCTCCCCATGATATAGAAGGGATGCCGTTAATTCTAATTTTATTCAATTCCATATTATTTTCCTCCCAATTCCAATTTTCCATTGCTTTATAATATATCCGTTTTTCCAAACATGAAAACAACTTTTCATATTTCCTGTTCATCAAAGCGGAACTTGAACAATGCAGCAACAAGCCGGGATTTTATGCTGTCCTCGGTATCCCTGTCGATATGCCCGTTTTCAATGGCAGCGATTCGGATTCGCTTGCTGTAATGCCGTAAAACCTCGTCCACGGCTTCCGGCTCTCCGCTGGTCGCCCGGACAATTGTTTTATAGGGCAAAAGGTTCGGATTCCCCATGTGAAAGCACCTCCATTTTCTTTTGCAGGAGTTTTAACGTCCTGCGGATTTGATACCCGGTCGTACTCCGGCAGCGTCCGTACATTTCCCCGATTTCCTGCTGTGTATAATGCCCGAAATAGTAAAGGAAAATGATTTCCCGGTTCTTCTCCGGCAAAGATAACAGGGCGGCTGCAAGTTCTCCATTGGTGAGGATAACTGTCTGACCACAGATTGTAATGGGATATTCTTCATAGGGTGCTTCAAAATATTTGTCTGTTGTGCCTAAAGGATAAAACTTTTCTTCTGTGAGGTATTCAAGGGATATTTCTTTTTGCCGCCGTCTGCTCCTGTCACGCCATGCGTTAATAGCCGCAAAGCGTATGACGGTCTTGCAATAGCCATTGAACGTATACATGATGTGTTCTCTGTATGCTTCTGTGCAAGGCATAGATGATTCCCCCCTTTCTCCCACATGGGGCGGTGCATGGTTAATGGTTACATTTATAATCCAGAGCTACGGCAGCATTTAGACTGTCGCCCCCCTGATTACCAACTAGTAAAACCGCAAAGCAAAATCAACATTTTATAGTAATTGGTTAATTTCACCTGTTTGTATTGCATGGATTTTTTCGCTTATTTTTTCCCTTGACCAATCCCACCACTTTATTTCCAATAATGTATTTATCACGTTTTCTGAAAATCGTTTCCTTATCAGTTTAGCTGGTACTCCTCCGACAATCGTATATGGCGAAACATCTTTTGTAACTACGGCACGAGTGCCAATAATCGCTCCGTCGCCTATAGTAACGCCTGCAAATATAACAGCTTCATATCCAATCCAAACATCATTGCCGATAACAATATTGCCTTTATTGTCCCATGCATTAGCAACATCTTTACGGTCTAATTCCCATTCCTCAAAAAATATAGGGAACGGATATGTTGATAAAGAAGTTAATGTATGGTTCGCACTGTTAAAAATAAATTTTGCCCCACAAGCTATTGAACAAAATTTTCCAATCATCAATTTATCTTTGTTAATCGGATAATGGTAAAGAACATTGTTCTTTTCAAACAGAAGCGGGTCATTAACAAAATCGTTATACATTGTAAAATCACCAATAGATATATTGGGATTTGATATAACAGGCTTCAAGTAGATAGTTTGTTTATCCCCAGAACGGGGGTATATGCGCTTTTCTAAAATATCCATATCAGTCACCTTGTCCTTTCTATCGTTTATTTACATTCTACTTTTCTGTATTTTATATTTCAATACACTGTATAGTTCGGTATGATTTAGTATAAACAAAGGAGCCGCATTATGAGCGACTCCCACTTGTTATTTTTGATATATAATTTTTCGGATAGCATAAACAGAAAGATTGTATTTTTCAGCAAGAAGTTTGATAGAAAACCCATTATTATACTCAATTATAATCTCTGAATTTCTTTTCCTTAATTCTTCTTTATAGCCGGACAGTTCTCCCCAATATCGGTGTTGTTTTTCATCTACTGGAATATAAATATATCCTCCCTGTATGTAGCGTTGTAACTCCTTAACCAATTTATCGGGAAGAAGTGAATTTGCATTTATATATTTCATGCGAGCTTCCTCCTTGATTAGATAGTCAAGTAGCAAAGCCAGCATATTTAATATATTAGCGACTGTTATTACTCCATGCAAACGTCGCTTCTACTGGCTTTGCATGGAGCTGTACTTCATTTTTTCTTTTTTTATTGGTACGCATAA
>Ga0137297_10080_pt1 | contig 72491 bp, 60 predicted proteins | sample RamsorincwithD2O_FD_97191 | JGI IMG/M metagenome (GOLD analysis project Ga0137297, IMG submission 97191) | Mouse cecal microbial communities from Vienna, Austria - Mucin amended with D2O | ecosystem: Host-associated > Mammals > Digestive system > Large intestine > Cecum | place: Austria: Vienna...
CCCGGAAAAGAACTTGTCATCATGCAGGAGGAAAACGGAAAGTATGGCGTTCTGGATTATGACGGCCAGATCAGGGTGCCGTTTCTCTACAGCGATATCTACTGCGTGGGGAATCAGGGAGCCCGGTATGTCCCAGGGGCTGCCGATGGCCTGTATGTCACGGATGCGGCTACCGGAAAGAAGGGGTATCTCTCCATGGAGGACTTTTCTGTAAAAATTCCGGCGATCTATGACAGTTTATCGGACTTTACGGAGGACAGGGCGGTTGCGCGGCTGGACGGGAAAGAGGGCATCGTCCGGTATGACGGGACGGTGGAAATGCCTTTGGAGTACGATGCGATCAGTCTGTTTTCCGACGGTTCCATGGCGGTAAAGGAGAAAGATACATGGGAACTGACGGACAAGAACGGAGATCCGCTCTTTGCTATTGTGTGTGATACTGTCAGCGAATGGGGGGACGGTTACAGGGTATCGGCAGAGGATAACTACAGTTTTTATGACAGACAGGGCAGTGAAATCGTAGCCCACAATGATGGCTGCCGATTGAACTATGAGGGGGCTGTTTTTGAGGCGGTAAAAGATTTTGAGAATGGCGGGAGATATCCGGAGGACAGGGACGCTTACGAATGGGCGGCACATTGGATCGACGAAGCGGAAGATGATAATCCGGATGAGATGTTGAGAGAAGCGGTCGAAAAATCCGGGAATGAAATGGAGAAAAAGGCATATCCCTGGACTGAGGAGACAAAAGAAAATGTGATTGGACTACTTCGATGTCCGGTGGCGGACTATTATTATATTTCGGAGGACTATGTTGCCTATTATGCGTTGGGAAAAGTTCATTTTGATGAAATAGAGCATTGAGGACATCGGTTGACGTATCGATATGCATCGATGATAGAAAGGAAGCAGCCTATGTGCATTTCCCCGCTCTGTGAAAAATAACTGATAGCCTGGTAAAGGAATAATAAAAAAAGAATTTAGTTGACGCGGATCTGATTACCTGTTACAATAGTAACACATATCGGGAAAACGTCTGATGAAACATCTAACCATTTCGGTTGACAATCCCTGTTATGAAAATGGAATGTAGACATTTCAACAAATATGGCGGATTGCAGGGGAATGGTGATAAGGTAAATTTTAAGTTAACAGTCTGATATCATGCAGGCTCTTCTTTCCGCTAAATACGGAAGGAGAAACTGTATGAAAGAGACAGAAAAAAAGAAAGCGGTAAAGCCGAAAGAAGCAGCGGAGCAAACAGAAAAACAGAACGAAAAACAGACAGAGGTCAGGCAGATTTTGCCGGAACAGACACTTACGGGCGGGGAGGATCTGGAGCGGGCGGAAATTGAGCAGGCCGCAAGAAGAAAGCTGGCGGAAATGAGCCTGCTGGAGGATTTCCTGTTCGGTTCGGTGGTAACTTTCCCGGAGATTGGAGAGAGGTTTGTGAAGATCCTGCTGAAGATCATTTTAGGCAGGGAAGTGAAGCATCTGTCTGTCACAGCCCAGAAATTCATCTATGGCGCAGATATTGATCTGCACGGGGCGAGGCTCGATGTTTGTCTGGAGCCGGAGATAGAGGAGGGAAGCGGAGAAAATGCCACGGTCTACGACATAGAACCAGACAGGAATTCCTGTGATAAGAAGATGCTGCCCCGCAGGACGCGTTTTTACCATGGAAAGATCGCGGCAAGGAACTTAAACTCCGGCGCGGATTATGATTCACTGAAGGATGTGGTCGTGATCATGATCCTGCCATACGATCCGTTTGGATTAAATCGTATGGTGTATACGGTCAGAAATAAGTGCCTGGAAGAGCCAGAGATGGCGTATGAGGACGGGGCTTACACAGTGTTCCTGTACACAAAGGGAACTGTGGGAATCCCGAGCGAGGAAGTAAGGCAGCTGTTGTGCTATATGGAGAATTCCGTCTATGGGAACGCGGTGAATGAGGATCTGCGTGAGATTCACAGGATGGTGGAGACGGTAAAGAGAGATTCGAAGGTGATTAGGATGCGTATACAGATGGTAGAAGATATTATGAAACAGGCGAGAGAGATCACCAGGCTGGGAGAAGAGAACACAAAGCTGGGAGAAGAGAACAAAAAGTTGGAAGAAGAAAACAAAAAGTTAAAGGAAGAGCTTGCCCGGAAAAACAGCGCGGGACATATTGACATTTAAGTACTGTGTGTTATTATATTTTTAAGGTAAGTCCTACCTGTAAGTGGAAGTTGTAAAAGAGATGAAACCGCTGATGGTGGTTTCATATTTTGGCTATGTCTTATGGCATAGCTATATTTATATAGTTTCTGAAATTCAAAAGTTAATGAGGTGCAAATAAAGTGCTCATTGAAAATGATATAGGTATATTCCAGATCCCGATTGAAAAATTGGCGGAATTTAAAGGAATGCTGATCGGATCATTTCAGTACGGGTATTCAGGAAGGTTTTGGTTTTATGGATAAAAAAGAAGAAAAGTACAGACGGAAAGATATTTTGAATGCGGGGGTTGCCGGGGCTTCCTATGAGACGGTTCAAAGGTACGGAGAAGCGGCGAAACAGCATTATGTGGCATACTCCGGTGTGGATCATGAAAGCGGCAAAACGCTGGCGAAAGGATTAAAGCAGATTGCGGATGGAAAGGTGAATCCTGACTATAAATACCAGAATACACACCAGCAGGCCGGATTTGCCGCCGAAGTGAAGGACACCGCCCGCACCAACGCGGAACATATTATTCACGGCGATTCTGTTCGGAAGAGCAGAACAGATGATCTCGGGCGGGTAAATGATCCGCTGCATGATACGGTTATGTTAGACCGCAATGGAAATATAATCGATGGCTCTGGAGCGCAGATGAAATTTTTAGGGGCATCAGAGAAGGATCCTGCGGGAAAGGAAGCTGCCAGTAGAGCATTGGAAAAGCTTCAGTCGAAAAAGTTTGAAAAGTATCTTGAAAAGGATGTGAAGATAGAGGTACCGTCTGATCAGTATGATCAGATTATGCAGGAGGCGGAGAAAAAAATAGAACGTTTAACCCGCCAGCTGGAAAAGCAGAAAAGTGTCGGGAATGCCGAACAGGTTCAAAAGCTGCAGGAAAGAATCGACAAACTGGAAAAAATCAGAAAGAATTTGCGAAAGAGTTCCGTTTCGAGCAAAGAGGCCCTATTTGCGCGTATGCATCCGGAATTATCCACAGCAGCCGATGTGATAAAGATCTCGCACAGAGCGGGACTCCAAACAGCCGGATCAGCGGCGCTCATTGGCGGCAGCGTATCGATCGTAAAAAATCTTGTGGCGGTCTGTAAGGGAGAAACGGATCCCGATGATGCGGTAAAAAATGTGGCAAAAGAAACGGCATCGACTGCCGCGGTCGGCTATGGAACAGGTTTTGCGGGAACCGCCCTCAAAGGCGCCATGCAGAATTCGAAATCAGAGTATGTACGGGCACTGTCCAAAACAAATGCTGCCGGAACAATCGTTGCCACGGCTGTCTCCGCAGGGAGAACGCTTACCCGCTATTTTAAGGGAGAACTAGACGGTGTAGAGTGCCTGGAGACACTTGGAGAACAGGGGACCGGGATGGTGTCTTCAGCGATGTTCTCCGTGATCGGGCAGACGCTCATTCCCATTCCGGTGGTGGGAGGCCTGATCGGCGGAATGGTCGGTTATGCTTTTTCTTCAGCCGCATATGGGGTGCTGACCCAGGCGTTAAAAGAAAAAAAACTTGCACATGAGCAGAGGATTCAGATCGAAGCGGCCTGCGAGGAGCACATTAAGATCATCCGTGAATGCAGAGCGGAGATGGAACGTATCGTCAATGAATATCTGACAGGTTCCATGGATATTTTCAGAGAATCCTTCACGGGAATAAGGAATGCCCTGGAACTCGGGGACGCTGACTGGTTTATCGAAAGCACAAATACAATCACGGAAAATTTCGGCGGAGAAGTATCCTTTTCCAGTATGGAAGAGTTTAACGCAAAGATGATGATGGGAAGTACATTTAAGCTGTAAGGAGGTGCAGAAATGTTTGAAGACAACAAAGAAGGGGAAGCCATACTGTATTATCTCTATATGATGGCGGACGGAGAGATATCTCCGGGTGAAAAAAAGATTTTCGGTACGATATGCAAGGAGCTGGATATCAGTGCTGATGACCGAAAAGCAATCATCGCCAGATGCGGAGAGCTGACGGAAGGGAAAAACAATATTTTCAGTGTGATTGTCAAAGAAAAGATTGATGAACAGGCAGGTGAAAACTGGGGCACGCTGAGGGATGCGTCCGATCTTGCAAGGATCATCTGGAATCTGGTGAATCTGGGGTATGCAGATTCGGTGTATTCTGAGGAAGAAAAGAAGATAACAGATTATCTGGCGGATAAGTGGTCTGTAAGCGCAGAAGTACATCGGGAGTTTCTGGACACCGCGGACACGATAGCGGCGTTGGTGAAGCACAAAAAATGGATCCTGTCCACGCTGCCGGAAGGTGAGATGCGGAAGAAAAGGGAAAAGAAAGTCAATTCCGATATTAAGAAACTGTCGGCTGATGTCAAATTGACGATTGAAGAACATGCAATGTAAGGAGGGAAAAGTATGCCTATACCGTTATTATTTATAGGAATCGGCGCGGCAGCGGGGGCGTTCGGCATTGGAAAATCCATTAAGGCCGGCGTTGATCAGAAAGAGGCTAACTGGGCAAACGGAAGAGCGGATGAAGTGATCAGGGAAGCATCAGAGAAGATCGAGAAATGCCGTAAAAACTGCGGGAGTGCGATCGATACGCTGGGAAAGCGTAAGATTCAGATTCTTGATGAGAGCATGAAACCGTTTATTGAGCAGTTTGAAAAATTAAATCATGTGGAATTATCCGAATCGAAGGGCCTGAATGAATTGCAGAAGATGGCTGTCGATCAGAAAAGTTTTAAGGAGTTAAAGGAATTGCAGTCCATGGCGACATCTATGGCAGGCGGTCTGGTATCCGGAGCAATGACTGGGGCGATAACAGCTTTTGGAGCCTATGGCGCAGCTACTACTTTTGCAGCAGCCTCAACGGGAACAGCGATCGCATCCTTAAGCGGCGCTGCGGCGACAAATGCAACCCTTGCTTTTTTCGGCGGCGGTTCTCTGGCTGCCAGCGGACTGGGGATTGCCGGCGGGACAGCGGTTCTGGGCGGTCTGGTTGCGGGCCCCGCTCTGGCTGTGCTGGGGCTTGTCGTAGGATCAAAGGCTTCGGCTAATCTCGACAAAGCGTATTCCAATCTATCCAAAGCCAACGAGTTTAAGGAGGAGATGGACGCCGCGTCTTCGCTGTGCATCGGCATCAGGAAGAGATCGGCGATGTTTAACAGATTTCTGATCTCTTTAAACTGCGTTTTTGAACCGCTGATTTATGAGATGTCCCGGATCATTTCAGAAAAGGGTACAGATTTCAGAACTTTCTCGGATGAGGAGAAAAAGACAGTGGCACAGGCCATGGCGATGGCCGGTGCGATAAAATCGATTCTGGATACTCCTGTGCTGGACAGTGAAGGCAATCTGACGCCGGAGTCCGATAAAATTGCCCAGATGACGTATGAAAGACTGGGAGAGGCGTTCGTATAATGTTTTTGTGTACTAAGTGCGGACTCTGCTGCCGAAATATAGATAAGATTCCGGAACTGGCTGATTTTCATACAGGGGATGGCGTATGTATCCATCTGTCCGAAAAAAATCTGTGTAATATTTATTCCGTCAGGCCGGATATTTGTAATGTGGAAAAAATGTATGATTCAGTCTATAAGACAATCATGTCCAGAGAAGAGTACGAAAAAAGGAACATGGAGGGCTGCAGGGCTTTGCAGGAAGAAAATATGACGTGAAGCGGGGAATATATCACGGATAGAGAAAAGACGGGCCGTTATAAAAAGCGAAGGGAACCGGAGCGATATCTGATTTACGGAAGATAGACGTAAGGAGAGAGACAAATGACAAAAAAACAGCGCACATTGGAAATTATTGAGAGATTAAAGAAGGAATATCCCGATTCAGACTGCACCCTGGATTACGATCAGGCCTGGAAACTGTTAGTCAGCGTGCGGCTGGCGGCGCAGTGCACGGACGCCAGGGTAAATGTGGTGGTGGAAGAACTCTATAAGGTGTTCCCGGATGTAGGTGCACTGGCGCAGGCTCCAGTAGAAGAGATAGAGAAGATCGTGCATCCCTGCGGCCTCGGAAAGAGCAAGGCGAGAGATATAAGCGCCTGCATGAAAGTGCTGCGGGACGAGTACGGCGGGAAAGTGCCGGATGATTTTAATAAACTTCTGGCATTGCCGGGAGTGGGCAGAAAGAGCGCCAACTTGATCATGGGGGATGTGTTTAGCAAGCCCGCCATTGTCACGGATACCCACTGTATCAGGCTGGTGAACCGCATGGGCCTGGTAGATGGGATCAAAGAGCCCGCTAAAGTGGAAAAAGAGCTCTGGAAGATCGTTCCGCCGGAGGAGGGAAGTGATTTCTGCCATCGGCTGGTGGACCACGGAAGAGCCGTGTGTACCGCCAGAACGCATCCTTACTGTGATCAATGCTGTCTGGCGGATATCTGCAAAAAGGTCGGGGTGTGAGAACCACGCGGAAGGCTGAAATATGTTGCTGTTCACAGCCAATATCACTTCATTGCAAAGTGTAGGCCAAAACCACTTGATTTTTAACAGGTGAACGGGTAAAATACAGTTATAGGAAATAATCAAAAAGTAATCTGTACAGACAGGGAAGAAGGAGTAGTGTTATGGAGGAACGTAGAAAAAGCAAACGACTGGAACTGGAATCAAAAATCATTATTAAGTCGTTAAATAATCCGGGAGAGCAGCATGAAGCGATCATTGATATTATGGATGCCAGTAAGTCGGGAGTTGGCTTTAACTGTGATCTGCCGCTTACTATCGGGACGATATATGAAGCATATCTGACCATCTGGACAAAGGAGGTTCTCCATACATTTATAGAGATCGTCCGTATTGAAAAGAAGGGAGATACTTTTAACTATGGCGCTACTTTTGTAGGTATGCCCGGTATGGATGTTTCCCGTATCAGCATTTATGACACTGTAAATTCCGAACTGGAGAAGCAGGGGAAGAAGTAATCAGTCCTTACTTTTTAACCCGGACCACATATCCTTTGGCGGAAAGCACATCCTGTGCTCTGGCGATATCAGCTTCCTTCCAGACTTCAATTAACAGGGATCCTTCCGCCACTTCTCTATTGTGGGTGATCCCAATGTTTTTCAGATTGATCTGCTGGAAGGCAAGCAGTGTAACAATGGTGGCAAGAGCACCGGGTTCATCCGGAATATCCACATAAAAGACATGGGATTTTTTGATGGGACCACCGGAGACATCGGTGAAAGACTCTCTGTAGCTGCGGGCGGATTCAAAAAAGGCGTAAGTGCCGGACGCATCCTGGGCTGCGATGCGTTTTTTAATGTCCTGCAGGGATTCCATGTAACTGTCAAGTAAAGAAAGTATATTGTCTCTGTTTGCCATGCAGATATGCTCCCACATTACGGGGGAGGAGGAAGAGATGCGGGTGATATCCTTGAAACCGCCTGCTGCGATCAGTTTCATCATGCCGTCCGCGTTGTCCTTATTTTTGACAAGATTTACTAAAGAGGCCGAGATAACATGGGGCAGATGGCTGATGCCTGCCGTTACATAATCGTGCTCTGCGGCGCTCAAAATGAGCGGGATAGCCCCCAGAGATTTCACAAGAGTTTCCATAAGCTTTGTTTTTTCTGCGGGTGTCCTTTCAGTGGGCGTTAAAATATAATAGGCATTTTCGAGAAGCATTGCCCTGGAATTCTGATACCCTGTCCGTTCGCTGCCGGCCATCGGATGTCCGCCGATAAACTGTTTTTCCAGTCCGGCCGCTTTAATATGCTCATAAATGCCGCTCTTAACGCTGCCGACATCCGTCAAAAGCGTATTTTTTCCGAGAACTTTCTGTAAAAAAAGAAGATTGCTGTCGTTGCAGGAAACCGGCGCGCAGAGAAAGATAAGATCGCAGGAGGTAAAAACCCGATCGATCTCATAAGCACAGATCGTTACAACACCGTCTCTTTTGGCTGCCTCTACGGCAGAAGGTTCCATATCAAAGGCCGTGATCATGCAGGACGGATATTTTTCCCGCAGCGCCCGAGCGATCGAACCGCCTATCAGACCAAGTCCGATAAAGCCATAATGCATGTTTTCAAAATCAACTGTCATAGTATTCTCATTCATGTCTTGTCCCCGTCCTGTCTCTATTTTAATTATTTCATTCCTGTTCACTGATACATATCAGTTCAGCCATCATACTTCCCTGCCGTCGGGTATCTGTTTTCCATTTAAAACCTCTTGCATTATAAGAATTTTTCTGTAATATGTCAAATTCATCACTAAATATATTAAATTTTTATAAAATATACAGTTGATCAGTCCTGAAGATTTTACGTTTTTTTGTCAGTTGAGAAAAAAGATCGATAAAAAACTGGTGAAATTGGATAATCGCTCTTGTAAAATGGAAAAAACTTTAGTAGAATATTCACATGGGTGTTTTGCAGGAAATCCAGGAATCGGAATTTTCTGTGCATGATGCCTGTAAAATTACCAGCATTGGAGGAATTTACATGAAAGTTTACACAACTGACAAGATCAGAAACGTCGTATTACTGGGACATGGCGGCTGCGGAAAGACATCACTGGCAGAAGCAATGGCATATTTGTCCGGCATCACATCCAGAATGGGAAAGGTGACGGATAAAAATACAATAAGCGATTATGGTAAGGAAGAACAGGCAAGGGGAATTTCCATCAATACCACCCTTGTGCCGATAGAATGGGAAGGCTGCAAGATCAATATCATCGACACCCCGGGATTTTTTGACTTTGTAGGAGAAGTGGAAGAAGCGATGAATGCCGCCGGCGCTGCTATTATCGTGGTTTCCGGTAAGGCCGGCGTGGAAGTCGGCACGGAAAAGGCATGGGAACTGTGCGAAAAATATAATCTGCCGAGAATTTTCTATGTGGATGATATGGATATCGATAACGCTTCCTTCCGTCAGGTGGTGGCGGATCTGACAGATCGTTACGGCAAGAAGATCGCACCCTTCCATCTGCCGATCAGGGAAAATGAGAAGTTTGTGGGCTACATCAATGTGATTACAGAGACCGGTAATAAATGGCAGGGCAAGGAAGTCGTTCCCTGTGATGTGCCGGATTACAGCAAAGAAAACCTGCAGATGTGCCGTGACACTTTATTGGAGACAGTGGCGGAAACTTCTGAAGAGTTTATGGAGCGCTATTTCGGCGGTGAAACATTCTCGGAGGCGGAGATTCGTGCGGCGCTTCGTGTCAGCGTGATGGACGGCAGCGTTGTGCCGGTTACCATGGGTTCCAACATTCTCTGTCAGGGCGTATATACGCTGCTTGACGATGTTTTAAAATATTTCCCGAGCCCGGAGAACCGGAAATGCGCCGGTGTGGATATGAAGTCCAACGAGATCTTCGAGGCGAATTACGACTTCTCGAAAGCGAAATCCGCTGTGGTATGGAAGACCATCGTAGATCCGTTTATCGGAAAATACTCCCTGATCAAGGTAAATTCCGGCGTTCTGAAACCGGATGACATGATCTACAATGTCGATAAGGATGTGGAAATGAAGGCCGGCAAACTCTATGTGATGCAGGGAAATAAAGCGATTGAGGTGCCGGAGCTGCATGCCGGTGATATCGGCGCCATCTCCAAGCTGACCGCTGCGAGAACAGGAGATTCCCTGTCCACCAAACAGCATGTGATCAAATACGGCAAACCGGATATGTCCGTTCCTTATACATACAAGCGTTACAACGCAGTAAACAAAGGCGACATCGACAAGATCTCCCAGTCCCTGCAGAAGATCATGCACGAGGATCTGACCTTAAAGGTTGTGAACGATTCCGAGAACAGACAGACGCTGCTCTACGGTATGGGCGATCTGCATCTGGATGTGGTGGCGAGCCGCCTGAAAAATGAATACAAAGTGGAGATCGAGATGGCGGAGCCGAAGGTTGCTTTCCGTGAGACGATCCGCAAGAAATCCGATGTGGAATACAAATATAAAAAGCAGTCCGGTGGACACGGCCAGTACGGTCATGTTAAGATGCGTTTTGAGCCTTCCGGCGATCTGGAGAGCACCTACATATTCGATCAGGAAGTGGTGGGCGGCGCTGTGCCGAAAAACTATTTCCCGGCTGTGGAAAAAGGTATTGCTGATTCCGTGCAGAGAGGTCCTCTTGCCGGCTATCCGGTGGTTGGTGTGAAAGCTGTTCTGTACGACGGTTCCTACCACCCGGTGGACTCTTCCGAGATGGCCTTCAAGACGGCGGCGAGTCAGGCCTTCAAGAAAGGCTTTATGGACGCAAACCCTGTGCTGATGGAGCCGATTGCCAATCTGAAAGTGACGGTGCCAGATAGCTACACAGGCGACGTGATGGGCGATCTGAACAAGAGAAGAGGACGTGTGCTGGGGATGAATCCGGCGCCCGGCGGGAAGACCGTAGTGGAAGCGGATATTCCGATGACAGGACTTTACGGCTACTGTACGGATCTTCGTTCCATGACCGGCGGCAGAGGCGTATATGCATACGAATTTGCCCGCTATGAGCAGGCTCCTTCCGATATTCAGGAGAAGGAAGTTGCGGCGAGAGCGGCAGCGCTTGCAGAGGGCGGCGAGGGCTGAACCGCCATATAAAAATGCTGATATCGGGGTTACAGTGATATAGGGGTATAAAGGAAACACCTGTGTATGGGGGATACATGGGTGTTTTCTTTTGGATGAGGGTTGACAAAAAGGTGCCATATAGGTAATATTTAGGAAGAATTCATTGCAAAACGATAGATTTTGTTTATGAGATGACTGTGTCGGAAAAAATTCTGATAAGGCGACAGAGATTTAACAAAAATGAAAAGAAATGAGGAGCGTTATGTCAAAAGTTTATAATCACAGGGAAGTGGAACAGAAATGGCAGAAGATCTGGGATGACGAACAGGCTTTTGCCACATCGGAAGATTACAGCAAACCCAAATATTATGCGCTGGTGGAATTCCCCTACCCGTCCGGTCAGGGACTGCATGTGGGACATCCGAGACCATATACAGCCATGGACATTGTGTCAAGAAAGCGCAGAATGCAGGGCTATAACGTGCTGTTTCCGATGGGCTGGGACGCCTTCGGCCTGCCCACGGAGAATTTTGCCATTGCCAATAAGATCCATCCGAAGATCGTAACAAAAAACAACGTTGCGCGTTTTAAAGAGCAGCTCCATTCTCTGGGATATTCTTTTGACTGGAACAGAGAGATCAATACCACCGATCCGAATTACTATCATTGGACGCAGTGGATCTTTTTGCAACTCTTTAAAAAGGGACTTGCCTACAAGGCGGAGATGCCAATCAACTGGTGTACTTCCTGCAAGGTGGGACTGGCCAACGAGGAAGTGGTCAACGGTGTGTGCGAACGCTGCGGCGCCGAGGTAATCCGGAAGGTGAAGAGCCAGTGGATGTTAAAGATCACGGAGTACGCCGAAAAGCTGATCGAAGGGCTTGAGGGCGTGGATTATGTGGAAAAGATCGCCGTGTCTCAGAAAAACTGGATTGGAAAATCTCAGGGAGCCGAGGTGGATTTTGCGATCGCCGGAAAAGAAGATAAACTGCGCATTTATACGACAAGGTGCGATACGCTGTTCGGCGCAACCTATATGGTCGTATCTCCGGAACATCCGATACTGGACAAATATAAAGATGAGATTAAAAACTGGGAGGATGTGGAGAATTACAGAGAGCAGGCGGCGAAAAAGTCTGATTTTGAACGTTCCGAGCTGGCAAAAGACAAGACCGGTGTGGTACTTGACGGACTTTGTGCAGTGAATCCGGTCAATCAGAAAGAGATTCCGATCTTTGTATCGGATTACGTGCTGATGAGTTACGGCACAGGCGCCATTATGGCGGTACCTGCCCACGATGAGAGAGACTGGGATTTTGCAAAAAAGTTCCACCTGCCGATTGTGGAAGTTGTGGCAGGCGGCGAGGATGTGCAGAAGAAAGTATATACAGATGTGTCGGACGGCATTTTGGTGAATTCCGACTTTTTGAACGGTATGCCCGTAAAAGCAGCGCAGGTCCGCATGACGCAGTATCTGGAAGAAAAAGGCATTGGCCAGGCAAAGACGAACTACAAGCTGCGGGACTGGGTGTTTTCCAGACAGCGTTACTGGGGAGAGCCGATTCCTGTCGTGCATTGTGAAAAATGCGGTTATGTGGCGCTGCCTGAAAGTGAACTGCCCCTGGAATTGCCGGATGTGGACAGTTATATGCCTACCGATACCGGCGAATCACCGCTGTCAGCGATGACTGACTGGGTTAATACGACCTGTCCCTGCTGTGGCGGTCCCGCAAAGCGGGAGACGGATACGATGCCTCAGTGGGCCGGTTCTTCCTGGTATTTCCTGCGCTATACGGATCCGGAAAATGAGAAGGCTTTTGCCAGCAAAGAGGCGTTAAAATACTGGATGCCGGTGGACTGGTATAACGGCGGGATGGAGCATACGACGCTGCACCTGTTATACTCCAGATTCTGGCATAAGTTCCTCTATGATGAGGGGGTAGTGCCCTGTCCGGAACCCTACCGGAAGCGGACTTCCCACGGAATGATCCTGGGTTTGAATCCCCACAGTTTTTCCAATCTTCCCGCGGAGGAACAGAAAAAACTTCTGGAGGAATGCGGCAGTGAAGAGGCGGCAAAGGCGGCGCTTCGGGAAAAATACGGCGAGATGGCAGATCATCCGGTTGTGAAGATGTCAAAATCGCTGGGCAATGTTGTAAATCCGGATGATATTGTGAGAGATTACGGCGCGGATACACTGCGTACCTACGAAATGTTTATCGGTGCTTTTGATCTGAGTGCAGGATGGAGCGAAGACGGCGTAAAGGGCTGCCGGAGATTTTTGGAGCGCGTCTGGAAACTGCAGGATATCATGACGCAGGAAGAGGGATACAGCGCCGATCTGGAAACAAAAATGCACCAGACAATCAAAAAAGTGAGCAATGATTATGAAAATCTGAAATTTAATACAGGCATCGCTGCCATGATGGCGCTGATCAATGAATTTTACCGGAAAAACGCTGTGACGAGGGGAGAGTATAAGACGCTTCTTACGCTCCTTAATCCCGTAGCGCCCCATATGACGGAGGAACTCTGGCAGGAGATCGGCGAAGAGGGACATCTCTATATTCAGTGCTGGCCGGAGTTTGACGAGGAGAAGACCGTCGAAGCGACAATTGAGATCGCTGTACAGATCAACGGGAAAGTGCGTGGCACCATGAATATCGGCAAGGATGATCCGAAGGAGGATATTTTAGCAAAGGCGAAAGAGATGATGGCGGACAGACTGACCGGAGCGATCATGAAGGAAATCTATGTGCCGGGACGCCTGGTAAATATCGTGCAGAAATAGAAAATGACAATGTGCTCAGAAACGGTCTGGTATCAGATCGATGGGGCGGGCAGAGGAAAATATCCTCTGCCCGTTACTTATATGTATACGGGCGACCGGGGAAATCTATCAGCAGATGCTGACGGGTGCCAGGCGCGTGAGCAGCAGTGCAGATTGCCGCCTCTGCCTGACTGTGCCGACCCATGCAGAGGAAGACTTATCCCATGGATTTTCGCATCTGCATGATCTGATTCATACGGTTCAGTTCATCGGGAGAAGAGTGCTCTTTCAAAACTTCCAGAATAGAATCCATTTCAGCTTCGGTAAAGGTGATGTTTTTCTCGCGGCTGATCTTGATAACCGACATAAAAAAAGGAAGCATTTCATCCTGCTTCAGCTTGCGGCTCTCGAACAGCATGATCTGAAGAAATTCCAGCTTGGAACGGGAAATATGGGAGAGGGACTTGTCGCGCATCCATTCTCCCGAAGATAAGTATTCGTTTGAGTTTTCAGATTTATTTGTCATAGTATTCCTTTCTACAATGCCTGAATTTCTGTCTTTCGGTACGGGAAACAGAGGCTGTTTTACAGATTTTGAAAACGCTCGTTAAATTTTTCATACAATTCCTTCTGAGAATCGGACATCATATTTTTCAAAATATCGCCGGAGGGAGAACCCTGCATCATATTTTGCAGAATTTCGCTCCCGCCGGAGGAAAAAGCATTTTTTACTGCTTCCGCAGCCTGGGAGGCAGTTTTCCCGGCTGTATTATCTGCGCCGGAAGCACCGCCTGTCATGCTCTGAAACAGGGTGTTAAGATCCATGCCTTCCGGCAAAATTCCTTTCAATGATTCCAGATTCTTCTGCATGCTGGAGAATTGTTTCATCATTTCCATACTCTTTTGAATGTGCCGGAAGTTTTCAGCTTCCTGAGGAGTGAGGAAGGGGAGCAGGTCATCCACGGGAATATCCTGTGCTCCACGTTCTTTATCAAAACCGCACCCGCTTAGAACATAGGGGTGTGCGCTCAGAAACGAAATAGTATAACGCAGTTCCAGAAATTTGATATATAATGCCAGGTTTTTTTGAAGGGGAGGATTTAAACAAGGTAACAATATCTTCAGCATTTGAATATGGTTGGTAGTATATAAACTGTCAAAGGCATATATCTGTTCATTTTTTATCGTTTCCATAAGATGTCTCCGGTACAGGAAATGTTTTATAGTATTATTTATGCGCCGGAAACATGCTTCATAACTGAAAATACGCAGTTATCCCCATAGCGCAGCGGATGCGGGGAAGAAAGCATACCGTATTACAATAGACAGAGGCAGCTTTGGAAAGCCGCCTCTGAATACCGGTTCTTAGCAGAATCCGTTGCCGCCGCAGCAGCTCATCAGCAGTAAGATCCAGATGATGCACTCGCAGCTGTTGCCGTTGCCGCTAAAGCCAAAGCCGCCGCCACAGCCACAGTCATCATTGTTACCGCCGCAGAAGAGCAGGAGAATAAGGATCCAGATCCAGTTGCCGCATCCACATCCGTTATTGCTAACGTTGCCGCATCCGCAGTTAGTAGCTGTTAAATCACTCATAGTTGTTTGCCTCCATGTGTTATTTATGATTTATCATATGCGGCGGAGAAAAAAGGGTTCGTATTCTGATCAAAAATTCGGATGAAGAGTTTCTTTATTTTGAATTTGACTGGTCAGATATCTGCAAAATCACCATATATTGGAACACCAGAGAAAAACACTTGCATTTTAAGCAAGATATAGTAAAATAGTAACTAAGAGTGAGGGCATGTCCGGGAAAAAACAGACGGAGGCAGGAATGGGTGGACTGCAGGATATACAGGATGAACGGCTGCGTGCTGCAGTGTCAAAAGAACTGAAGAAGAGGGAAAAGAGAAGAAAACAGCTGATTATGTTCTGTGTGGTTATAGCCACCGGCTGTATCGGCTATTTTTCCATATATACCTATATGAATCGCAGAACGCAGAGCGAGAGTGCTGATTGGGCAAAGATCAAAGAAGAGAGCAAAAGTAAAGTATCAGATAAAGAGGAAGAGTTTGTCATTCATCGGACAGGTGAGACTGAAATACCGGATATTCTTCCAGAATACGAAGTTTTATATAATAAGAACAAAAAGCTAATAGGATGGGTCAAAATAGCCGATACAAATATTGATTACCCTGTTATGCAGACTGTGGACAATGAATATTATCTTACTCATGACTTTGGGCAGAATCAGGATAAGAACGGCTGTATTTTCATGGATAAAGACTGTGATGTGATAGACCGTTCCACAAATCTGATCATATACGGGCACCATATGAAATCAGGGGCGATGTTTGGGCATCTTGACAAATATACCGATGAGTCCTTTTATCAGGATCATCAGACTTTCCAGTTTGATACGATCTATGAAAAGGGGACTTATCAGGTTGTTTACGTTTTTAAAGCGCAGGTGCTGGCGGAAGATGAGATTGCTTTTAAATATTATCAGTTTATTGATGCGAATTCTGAGGAAGAATTCAATTCCAACATGGCGGCGATGGCAGCGATGTCCATGTATGAAACAGCCTACACCCCGGTGTATGGAGATGAGCTTGTAACGCTTTCCACCTGTGATCGTACCCAAGGATCGGAAGGGCGGTTTGTGGTAGTTGGCGTGAGAGTTGCATAAGATAAAGAGATGAGAACTGCCGTGCATGTAGAAAATGAAACGCGGTTTATCAATATTGTGGAGCCTGAGATTTTGGTCTCGACATCATAAAATGACAGAAGAAGGTGGATTTTTATGTTTGGAAAAAAGAAAAGGAAACTGGATAGAAGAATGAGGAGACGGATCCGCAAGACATCGGCTGTGATGCTGCTGATCTCAGCGATCACGGTTGCGGCGATCCCGGTGCCGGAGGCGGCAGCGGCCGGAAGTACAGCAGAACCGGCCACACATGGAAATTCCATAACGACAGATAAAGGTCTCGCAAGTGATAATGGTGAGATTCCGAAACTGACTAAGGCGGATAAGATATATTGTACCTCTGACAACAAGTACCAGTTTGCTTATAGGAATGTCGCCGGACATGATAATCAGGGTATACTGGTTGGATATATTGCATCTTCGCTGCCGAACAAACATCTGGCCATGCCGGAATCTCTGGAAGCCTATGTTCCTTATACGACATCAGAGGGAACGAACCGTGGGCAGGCGGCGGCAAACAGAGACGGAACGCCATTATATTATAAAAGAATTTCTCAGGCTACGCTCACAAGAACCGGAACCTGGAATGAGGCGGAACAAAAATATTCTTATGGCCCTTGGGGACAGGCGGATTATGCTGCCCCTGTGACAGAGACTTCGCTAAATGCCAATCGTTTTTTATATCAGGCATCCAGTGAGGACGACGGAGAGAAATCTGTACAGACCGTATATTATTATACCTTTAAGTTTTTTCCCTGCACGGAATTAAAAAGCAGTGAGTGGAAAATTGACGATGTCAACTATTACTTATATAAAATTGACGGAACCGGAAATCAGGATACAGAGAATATGAGTTCCGATCACTGGGAATATTGCAAACTGCCCAGCGATCAGGCGTTAAATAACGTGGGAATCACAGATTTAAGAGATACTGCCGGCATAGCGGATAGTATTATGGATGCCGGTATCCTTGAGAATCATGATACAACTAAAAAGGGGTATTTTTTTGATCCTGCAACAGAAGATCAGAAATGGCTTGGCAATGTTGCGATAGGCTGTATTTCCAATCAAAGGGTAAGTGTGAACAGTAATGGAATTTATGAAATTGATGATGCAAGATTAGGGCAGAGTTTTTTTACTAATGGTGCAAATATTGAATCTGTCACATTGCCAAAGTCTCTATATGCAATTGCCGATGAATCTTTTAAAAACTGTACTAACCTTAGATCAGTTTCCTTTGGAGATGAGTCGCTTCTAACTATTTTGGGGGCGTCAGCTTTCGAGGGGTGTACCAGTCTGGAGAGTTTTGTACTGGCAAGTAACTCCAATGTGGACACGATAGGGCAGGGGGCTTTCCGAAATTGCTCCAGCCTGCAAGGTTTCTATTTCCCTACGAATATAAGAGCAATTGGTGATGAGGCTTTTAAAGGGTGCATGAGTCTGGGGAGTCTGGACTATAAACTTTCTAATTTGACGGATATCGGAGATAATGTATTTGAAAATTGTTCCTCTTTAAAAGATGTCACATTGCCGGATACTTTGACTAAGACAGGACTGGCTTTATTTAAAGGCTGTTCCTCTTTGGAACATCTGATTTTGCCGGATAATGCCACATTTAATAATCTGTATTTTTCGGATTTTGAAGGTTGTGGGAATCTGAAATGGATCGATGTATCAAATGATAATACTTCTTTTGACACAACGAAAGGCTACCCTTTTGATGTGGATGATTTCAAAGCGCAGGTAGGAGAGCAGTTTTATTTTATTGGTAGTGGCTCTTCTATGTGCATGGTACATAATAATGTGACAAAAGAACATTCCATTGCCTTTATGTACCGGGATTCGGAGATTTTTGAAATCATCAAGAATGATGATGAAAGTGGTGCAAAACTAACCTATCAGGCAAGCAAGGAAGGAGAATTGCTGAGTATCACGATTGATGATACAAACAAAATGTTTAACGCTGATGTACCGGCCAGCGTAGGGCCTTATGATATCAAAGCGATCGGCAGTGATTTTAAGGGAAATAAAAATATAAAGACACTGCATGTGCCGAATACAGTTGAAAATATTGCAGCTGAAGCTTTTGCAGGCTGTGTAAAACTGGAAAAGGTGGTGTTTGAAGAGACAAATAATATTCAGTCTATTGGAAAGGATGCCTTTAAGACACAGGCAGGGGGAGACAATAATCTGACCCCCCTGACTTTTGAGGGGCGTATAGATGTTAATTCTGTGCCATTCCAATATGCAATGGGCGAAGAGAACTATTATAATAATGACCGACAGCCTCTGTCGTATATTGATTTTTGCTCCGGTAATCCTACTAATCTCCATGTGAGGTATAATCCGGATACCCACAGGAGAGAAGTAAATCAGGTGCCTACTACATCCAGTCAGGAATATAGAAATGCCATAAAAGCGGCTTTAATAGAGACGGGTGTACCTGCGGATACGATTGATGACAGCTATATTGATACTATTATCAGTGACTACGATGATGGAAAAGCGCCCAGCCAGGCAATAGTGCATCGGGCAGTGGATTCTGCTTATAACATCGTTCTTCCCACAGGTATTCAGGGAATAAGAAAGGGGCTGTTTTCTCCAGCAGATGAGGAGAATACAGTGAAGAATGATAATGTTGTTGAAAATCCTGACACCGGAGACAGCGAAGAGCTTGGTGTTGATGAGAATGCAAAAGAAAAAGTAATACCAGGTGTAAATGATAAAATCCGCAGTATTGTGATGCAGGATATAGAGGAGCTGGATGCTTATACCTTTTACGGGTGTAATAAATTGGAATCTGTGATAATGTATTCTTCCGGTACAGAGGGCGGGGAGAGTATTGGTGATTATGCATTTGGCCAGTGTGAAAACCTGAGAAGCGTGACAATTCCTGCAACTACAAGCCAGATGGGTATCAGGCCTTTTGCGGATGATAAAGGAGTGACTACTGTATATTTTACAGGTGAATCGACGCAGGGCGGACCGGGAACAAGTACCTCTGGTGAGAATTTCTCCTGTGAGAGAGGAATTGTTTACGAATATAATAATGGTCAGAAAAATGCTGTGGTAGAATGTCTCATGGAAAGAGGCGGCACAGTGGATTCTCTGATGGTAGGTCCGGAAGAATTGGCGGGTATAAATCAAATTTATCCGGAAGCGTTTATGGACTGTGAAGAGATTATTACAGTAGATCTCTCTACATCTAATGTGGAGACAATACCGGAGTTTTGTTTTGCAAATGCAAAAGGACTGACGAATTTGTATCTACCGTTAGCATGCAGGGCGTTGGAGAATTATGCCCTGAAAGATACGAATCTTAGAATATTACGTGTTCCTAATGATAATGTAAGACTTGACAGTAATAAAATTTTTTATAGCAACAAAGATTTTAACGGCCCTAATGTGGATCATGTACTATATAATGTTGAAGTGATCTCTCCGGAAGGAAGTTCTGCAGAAAAACTGGCTATAGCCAATAAAAAATATAACTGGAAGGTATCAGACCAGAAACTGCTTCCTTTCTATACAATTACTTTTATAGATGATGATGGAAGAACAGTTATTGCGGAAAGGATTGTGCAGGAGGGAGAAGTTGTGGAACCGCCTACAGACGAGGAGATGGCGCCGTTCTTGGAAAAACATCCCGGAAAATATTTTGATAAAGAAACTGGCTGGATTCCGGGCAGTTATTCTCCGGCAGCAAAGGATATGTATGTGCAGGCAAACTATTCGGATACACCGCCGCAGACCTGGAAAGTGCGATTTGTAAATGATGATTTGAAACTGATCGTTGAGCGTGAGGTACGGAATGGAGAAGCAGCAGAAGAGCCGAAAACACCGACTTCGTATCGAGGAACGCAATATAAGTTTACCGGTTGGATCTCCGTGCCGGAAGATGATAATGTTGACAGCATTCCAATGAATAACATTACCGGAAATGTAATGTTTATGGCAAGTTATGATTATACGGGAGGAACCAGCGGGAATGATCCGAACAAGCCGGATGATCCGAATAACCCGGACGATCCGAACAAGCCGGATGATCCGAACAAGCCGGATGATCCGAACAAGCCGGATGATCCGAATAACCCGGACGATCCGAATAACCCGGATGATCCGAACAAGCCGGATGATCCGAACAAGCCGGGGAATGATAACAATAATAACACAAACCAGACACTTTATACCCTTACCGTTGTAAACGGTTCCGGTTCCGGCAGTTATGCGGCGGATACGCAGGTGACGGTAGCAGCTTATACACCGAATACCGGGTATGAGTTTTATAACTGGACTTCTTCGGAAAATGATACGAATTTTACGAGTAAAACATTAGCAGCTACTTCTTTTAAGATGCCGGCTAAGAATCTGACAATTACGGCGAACTACAGGACGAAGAGTGAGACAGGTAACAGTATTACCTCGAGAAGAAAAGAGGGGACCATAACTTCCGCACCGTCTTCCAATACGGGATCGGTAAGCAGAAGTGACGGCAGTAGCAATAGCAACGGTAATGGTGGAACCGGTAACAGCGGAAGTTCTGTGGAAGTAAACCGTCCGGGCATCTCCAATACGGATGTGGCTTCTGCAACAGTAAATGGTTCAACTGATAATTTTGTGGTTAAAGTGACGGAGGATGGGCAGGCAACGGCTGCAGTGGCGGAAGCGCTCAGAAATGAATATGGAAGCCTGGAGAATATCCACTATTTTGCAATGGATATCTCTCTGTATGATGAAACCGGAACACAGAAAGTGACGGATACAAGTGGACTTTCCGTGACAATTACTTTACCGATACCGGATGAGTTGCGGCAGTATGCCGGAAATAATAAAGTGGCGGCAGTAACCGGCGGAAATAATCTGGATAAACTGAATCCGAGATTTACGACAGTGAATGGTGTGCCCTGCGTGACCTTTACTGCAACGCATTTTTCGCCTTATACAGTCTATGTGGATACGGCAAATCTTTCGGAGGGGGCCTATGATGCGACACCAAAAACCGGAGATGCGATTCATCCAAAGTGGTTTTTAGCGATTGGTCTGGGACTATTCTCAGCAGTGCTCTTCTTAAAGAAGGATAAGAAGGTAAGACCGAGTGTAGCATAAAATAAAATCAGGAAAGTTGGAATATTATTCCGGCTTTCCTGATTGTTATGGAAATAATATCTGAATATGATGATGGGGGCCGGATATGAAAAAAAATATACTGATTGGCTGTGGCGTGATTGTCTTATTCTCTCTTATTTGGATTGGCGCAAGAAATTTGTATGCGACAGCAGAAACGGATGCGTCTTCTGATAATGCAGCGGTGACAGAGGCGAAAGATGCTGGTTTGGAAAAAAAGAAATCAGATGCCCCGAAATCATCTGCTTCCACTTCTGAGAAAGGTATGGCTGATAGTGAAGTTGCAACAGATGCAGAACAAGCCGGGAATTCAGCAGAGGAAGCTGTGAATTCTGTGGAAATAGAGCAGGCCGAAGAGGAGACTGAAAATATAGCGGAAACAGGAAATACTGCTGAAGCCGTTTCTTCTTCAGAAGGAGCGGCCCTTTATACGATAAAAACTTCTGCAGGAAACAATCTGGGCATGGTGCCGGTCGTCGGGGGAAATGCGGTTGTTTTGATGGATGGCAGTTATACTTCTATTTATCAGGGAGATTATACTCCGGAGGAGCAGAATGCCTTTGATCTGAAAGTGGAAGAGGAGACAGCGCTGGCAGTATCCGAGGGAAAAATCGCTGCATGGTCTTTTTACAGAGAGGCTATGCTGCATGATTTTACATTTCCGGAGGGAGTGGCTGAAATTGAAAAATTTGCGTTTGCAAGAAGCGGTTTGAACAGTGTGTCCATTCCGGAGAGCGTAACGCGTATTGGCTACGGTGCTTTCTACCATTGTGATACACTCTCCGATGTGATGATCCCGGAGAGCGTAACTATGATTGAGGAAAATGCTTTTTCCCATACTCCCTGGCTGGAGAACTGGATGGCCGGCGGAACTGAAGAAACAGCAGAAGAAACCGGGATCACGGAAACGTCAGATGCAGATGATTTCCTGATCGTAGGAGACGGTATTTTACTTGCATATCGAGGCAGTGAAACAGATCCTGAACTGCCTGCAGAAGTAAAGAGTATAGTGCCTGGAGCATTAGGAGAGTAGCATGGCTGTTGGATTGACCATGCCATAACCCTGTTTATTCCATGCTTCGCCCAGGTTACGAGCAGTTTGTAAAAGCCTTCTTTTACAGTATTCATTTGATTCAACAGGATTTCTTTCAAAAAAAAGTGCACAGCATCCGGATACGATGGCAGTTGCCATGGAGGTGCCACTTTTTTTGCAATAATATTTGTCTAATTTTGTTCGTCCCCGGTATGGTGCTGCCTTACAGGAAATAATTTCTGTGCCGGGGGCGACGATATCTGGTTTCCTGTAGATGGTTGAAGTCTCCCCTCTGCCGGAATAAAACTGGCAGGGGTGTCCGAAACGATAGCTTTCCTTTCCTTCATGGCAACCCACGGTAATGATATTGCGATTCATACCGAGCATGGAAATACTGCCGCTTGCCGGCCCGCTGTTTCCCGCCGCACAGACGATCATGATCCCCTGATACCAGGCCTCGTTTAACAGCTTTCTGATTTCATCATATTCCTGTTCATCATACCCTCGTCCTGTTCCAATAGAAATATTCAGTACACGAATATGATAAGTGTCTTTTATCTCGAGGATCCACTGCATTGCTTCTGCCATTTTACTGACACTGCCATCTCCTCTTTTGTCCAATATTTTTCCGACAATGAGACGGGTGTTTGGCACAATACCGGCATAGATACCTTCGGATGCGTTTCCACCGCCTGCAATACAGCCGCAGACATGGGTTCCATGGCCGTAATCGTCATACGGGACAGAGCTTTTTGCTATAAAATCCTGAAAAGCAAGGAGTTTTCCTTCCAGATCGGGATGTTTGATATCGATTCCGCTATCCAGTACAGCAACTGTCACAGGTTCAGTTTCTTGGATCTCTCCGGATTTTTTTATCTTATATAATTCAAGTTGATTTCTGACTCTGTTCATGATGTGGTAAAAAGTTCTTTTTTTTATCATAATCAGAAAAACCTTGTTTTGAGTTTGTACTGGAAGAAATTGTTCCTATACAATTGAAAAATATTGTGGTATAATGATGAAACTTAGTTGTTTTTGTCAGATTATCGTATACTGGTATCTGAGCAGGAGAGGAATGACGGATGGAGAACAATAAAAGCCGGATGTCGGCACAGACTGTTTTTACATTAGCGGTCACAGCCTTACTGTGTCTGGCAGTGCATGGCTACAGATTTGCCAACAGTATGTTTTCCCATGACTCTTTGCTGGTGATCGTGCAGGAGGATGCCGCGTGGCAGATTGCGCTGGGGAGATTTTTTCAGCCGTTTATTGTTTTTTTTAAGGGGAGATCTTTGTTCTCCCTGGCTTTTGTGTATGCTGCAGGTCGGCTGGTTTCTGGTATCAGTCCTGTTGCTTGTGGATATTTTGCAGATCAGGAGCAGATCTGCAATGGTGGCAGTGGCAGGCGTGGTGGTGAGTTCAGAGGCTTTTATTAACATAAATGCATCATATTTGCCCTGGTCAGATATGTATTCTTTTGCACTTTTTGCCGCTGTATTTGGCGTGTGGCTGATCGAAAAGAAAAAAATTTCCTGTACGTTGGCCGGGATCGCGTTTTTGGTGGTTTCTCTTTCTACATACCAGGCTTTCATTTCGGCTGCCATGGCGATAATGCTCATCCTGGGAATATTGCGCCTGTGTGATCCTGAGGTTGAGCTGAAAAACATTGTAAAACATTTTTTGTATTATGCGGTTGTGCTGTTAATTTCTGTCGGCATATATTATATGGCTTGGCAGGTTATCCGCTGTGTACTGGGTATCTGGGAAGCGGATACTTATAACGGGATGGCGTCGGTGGGAAGATTTGGAGCAGGAGAGTTGTTTTTCTCGGTGTTTACTGCTTATAAAAATGTCTTTTTCTATTTTGCGGACCCGGATGTGATGTCCAATATTGTATTCCGGGGAATGGAGCTTGCAGCTATATGGAAATGTGCGCTTGTATTGATCAATGTTTTCGTGGTAACGGTGATTCTGGCAGGTATTTTCTTTTTGTGCCACAGGCAGAGTGGTGATCAGCCCTCTTTTGACAGACAACTGGCAGCTAGATATGGATTGTTAACATGTTGCCTGCTTTTATTTCCTTTAGCCTGCAATTTTGTCTGTGTGATGTCCAAGGGCATGGAGCATACATTGATGATGTTTGGTCCGACCATGTTGTATGTGTTTGGAATAGTCGTGGCAGGAAAAGTGTGGGGATCTGCAGATGTCGGGCAATTGCCGAAGGAGAAAAACTGGCAGCTTGAAAAACTTCCAATGGTGAAAATCATGGCTGTTTTGCTTGGAGTGATTATCTGGGTACATTTCATATACGCCAATCAGATCTATTTTAAAAAGTCTCAGCAGGAAAAAGCGGCCTATTCTCTATTAACCCGTGTCGTGGCAGATGTGGAAGAAGTACCGGGATATGAGCCGGGGATCACGCCGGTGGCGATAGCAGGATCTTTTGAGAGTTCTCCTTATCTGACAGAGCTGCCGGGGTTCGAGGCTGTAAAGCCTTATTCCATGGGGAAGACAAGCCTTACCTATCCGGGAACAGACTATGCGATGATAAACTATTATCTTGGAATCAATATGAATCTTACCAGAGTGGATTCTTCAGTTTCCGCAGTACGACAGATGCCTGCCTATCCGGGAGCCGGTTCGATAGATCTGGTAGATGGTGTGGTTGTGGTGAAAATATCAGATTAACTGATGTTTTTTGTGGAAAATGATGGTTGACATGTAGTCGCAATATTGTATACAATAATACAGGTGTGCAATATAGGAAAGGCGGGACATTGTGAAATGACAGACCATTATAGCAGAGACATGTTTACAAATCGGCCGATCTCCATGAATGAAAGCAACAATCTGCTGGAGATCGAAGAGCATATGTACATATTGGACGATGTAAAGAAACCCAATGTATTTCGCAATATGTTTCCTTATTCCGAAGTGCCGAAGATCCCTTTTAATGACAGAATTGTGCCTCATAATATGCCAAAAGAAATTTGGATCACGGACACAACCTTCCGTGATGGTCAGCAGTCCAGGGCGCCATATACGACAGATCAGATCGTTGCGATCTATGATTATCTGCATAGACTGGGCGGACCAAAGGGGCTGATTCGCGCCTGTGAATTTTTTCTGTACAGCAAAAAAGACCGGGATGCGGTCTATCAGTGCATGGAGCGTGGGTACAGATTCCCTGAAGTGACAAGCTGGATTCGTGCTTCAAAGGAGGATTTTAAGCTGGTGAAGGAAATCGGCATGAAAGAAACCGGTATCCTGGTAAGCTGCTCTGACTATCACATTTTTATGAAACTGAAAATGACAAGGCGGGAGGCGATGGAGCATTATCTGAATGTGATTCGTGATTGTCTCGAGGAGGGGATCAGCCCGCGGTGTCATCTGGAGGATATTACAAGGGCGGATATATACGGATATGTAGTGCCGTTTTGTCTGGAATTGATGAGGCTGATGGAAGAGTATAAAATTCCGATCAAGGTGCGCGCCTGCGATACAATGGGTTATGGTGTCAACTATCCCGGGGCAGTGATTCCGCGTTCCGTACAGGGGATTATCTATGCGCTCCATAAGCATGCCGGCGTGCCGAACGAGTTGATCGAATGGCATGGACACAATGATTTTTACAAGGCGGTGACCAATTCTACAACAGCCTGGCTGTATGGCTGCTGCGGGGTCAATACGTCTTTGTTCGGCATTGGGGAGAGGACTGGTAATACACCGCTTGAGGCGATGATTTTTGAGTATGCACAGTTAAAGGGAACGCTTGATGGCATGGATACCACAGTCATTACGGAGCTGGCTGAATATTATGAAAAGGAGATTGATTACCGGATTCCGCCGAGAACGCCCTTTGTAGGGAAAAATTTTAATGTGACGAGAGCAGGAATTCACGCGGATGGTCTTCTGAAAAATGAGGAGATATACAATATTTTCGATACGGAAAAATTTTTGAACAGGCCGGTATTATGCGCGGTTTCCAATACATCGGGGCTTGCGGGGATCGCTCATTGGATCAATACCTATTACAGGCTGCCGGAAGAAAAGCAGGTAGATAAGACAAGTAGTCTTGTAAAAAATGTCAAAGTCTGGGTAGACGAACAGTATGCGGAGGGGCGCGTAACCGTTCTGACGGACAGTGAGCTGGAGCAGGTGATAGCCGGGGAGTGCGCAAAACTTGGGATAAAGTCGTTTAATGCCTGAGCATTGACAGAAAGAGAGCCTGTATAAATGAATGAAAGGATGAAATTAACGACCCCAAAAAGAACAGGACTGTGAGACGGAAATGGATAAATATAATGTGAAAAATGAAGTGACGGATAAATATTCCCTGCGGGGGAGAGTCTTTCAGAAACTGCGGGATGATATTTTAAGTGGAAAATATAAAGAACATGAAGAATTGAAGGAAGTGGCTATCGGGGAAGAATTGGGTGTGTCAAGGACGCCTGTCAGGGAAGCTTTCAGGCAGTTGGAACTGGAAGGGCTGATCCAGATCATTCCCAATAAGGGCGCTTTTGTGACAGGGATCACAGTGAAGGATGTGAAGGATATTTATATGATCCGCTCAAAACTGGAAGGACTCTGCGCCAGGTGGGCGACAGAGCATATCACAAAAGAGCAGATGGAAGAGATGGAAGAGAATGTTTATCTGACGGAATTTCATGCCGGAAAAGGACACATGGATCAGATTGCTGAGTTAGATAACCGGTTTCATGAAATATTGTATGAAGCCTGTGATTCCAAGATGTTAGAGCACTTACTGCGGGATTACCACAATTATGTACTGCGTGTCAGAAGAAAGACGCTTGCCACTAACCGGGCGACGGCTTCCAATGATGAACATCGTCTGATCATGGAGGCGATCCGGGATAAAGATGCAGACAGGGCGGAGGAACTTGCCGATATGCATATGATCAATGCATTTGAAAATATGGTGAAAAGTGGGATTTATCAGTCTTATCAGGAAGAGTAAAAGGAGAGAAATGTATGGAAAAAATCAGGATGACTACCCCCCTTGTGGAGATGGATGGAGACGAGATGACAAGGATCCTCTGGCAGATGATCAAGGAGGAGCTTTTAGAACCGTTTATCGATCTGAAGACAGAGTATTATGATCTGGGGTTGAAGCACAGAAATGACACGGATGATCAGGTGACCGTGGATTCAGCGATGGCAACGAAAAAATACGGGGTCGCTGTGAAATGTGCGACGATCACACCCAATGCGGCCAGAGTGGAAGAGTATCACCTGAAGGAGATGTGGAAGAGTCCCAACGGAACGATCCGTGCACTGCTTGATGGGACAGTCTTTCGTACACCGATCGTTGTGAAGGGGATTGAACCCTGTGTGAAAAACTGGGAGAAGCCGATCACGTTAGCGAGACATGCCTACGGTGACGTCTATAAGAATGTGGAAATCAAGGCGCCTGGCCCCGGGAAAGCGGAGCTTGTCTTTACCGGTGAGGATGGTACGGAAATCAGAGAGACAATCCACGAATTTAAAGGTGCCGGGATCCTGCAGGGAATGCACAATACAAATGCTTCCATCGAGAGTTTTGCAAAAGCATGTTTAAGTTATGCACTGGACCTGAAACAGGATATCTGGTTTGCCACAAAAGATACGATCTCCAAAAAATATGACCATACTTTCAAGGATATTTTTCAGGAGATCTATGAAAGAGATTATAAGGACGCCTTTGAAAAAGCTGGTATTGAGTATTTCTATACGTTGATCGATGATGCGGTGGCAAGAGTGATGAAGTCGAAAGGCGGTTTCATCTGGGCCTGCAAGAATTATGATGGAGATGTGATGAGCGATATGGTTTCCTCCGCATTTGGTTCCCTCGCGATGATGACTTCCGTTCTGGTTTCACCGGAAGGTATTTATGAATATGAGGCGGCTCATGGCACAGTACAGCGCCATTATTATAAGCATCTGGCCGGAGAGGAAACCTCTACAAATTCTGTGGCGACGATCTTTGCATGGACAGGTGCCCTACGTAGGAGAGGCGAACTGGATGGCAATCAGGAGCTTTGTGATTTTGCGGACAGACTGGAGAGCGCGACACTTGGAACGATCGAATCGGGAAAAATGACAAAGGATCTGGCACTTATCACAAGTCTGGAAAATGTAACGGTCCTCAATTCACAGGAATTTATCAGGGCAATCAGAGAGAGACTTGAGAAATAGGAAATAACGGTGGGCAGGATGGAGAAATGTCATCCTGTCCGCCTTGTTTTTTCATGGGAATTTGCGACAGTGTAGATCATTCCAGGAGAATGTGGCATAATTTATTATGCGCAGGTCCGCAAAGGAAATTTGATCTATGTGATCTCAAATTTGTTCCGAAAGTTCTTCCCAGGTTTCATAGAGAACTTCCAGTTCCTTTTTCATAGTTTCCTGTGTTGCGGTCAGCTCTCCCAGCTTTGCGGAGTTTCTGCAGATTTCATCGGAGGCCATCTGCACATCAAGGTCAGCGATTTTTTCTTCCAGTTCTGTGATTTTTTCTTCCGTCTTTTTTAAATCATTTTCCAGTTTCCGTCTCTTTGCCTGCAGGGCTTTTTTTGCCTGCCAGTCGGCTTTGGAGGAGGAGGCAGTGGAAGGAGCGGCCTCTTTCAGGAAAGGAGTGGTACCTGTCTCTGCCTTTTTCTCCACGTAATAGTCATAGTTTCCCAGATAGCCGATGAGATCATGTCCGCTTAATTCCAAAATTCGATGGGTCGTTCTGTTGATAAAATATCGGTCATGGGAAACATAGAGTACCGTCCCCTCGTATTCGTTCAGAGCATCCTCTAGAATCTCCCTGGATGCGATATCCAGATGGTTTGTAGGCTCATCGAGAATCAGAAAATTCGCCTCGGAAAGCATAAGTTTTGCCAGAGATATCCGTCCTCTCTCTCCGCCGCTGCATTCACGGATCAGTTTGAAAACATCATCTCCTGTAAACAGAAAAGCAGCCAGAATATTGCGGATCTGCGTTGTGGTAAGTGCAGGATATTCGTCGGAAAGCTCATCATAAATGGATTTTTCTCCATGCAGTACATGGTGTTCCTGATCGTAGTAGCCGATGTGAACATTTGTGCCAAGGCGGATCGTCCCCTTATCTGCCGGGAGCAGTTCATTGACCAGCTTTAAAAGCGTGGTTTTTCCTGTGCCGTTGTTGCCGATGATTGCCACATGTTCTCCCCGCTTCAGAGAAAAGGAGATATTCCGAAACAGCACTTCAGGACCGAAGGCTTTGCTGAGATCCTCAATATCCAATACATCCTTCCCGCTGGTAATGCCGGGAATAAGTCTGATATGCATATCCGTATTGACTTCTGTCGGTTTTTCCAGAACCTCGATTCTGGCTAACATTTTTTCGCGGCTCTCGGCGCGCTTAATGGATTTTTCCCGGTTAAAGGACTTTAATTTGTCGATGACTTCCTGCTGGTGTTTTATTTCCCGCTGCTGGTTTAAGTAAGCGTGCATTCTGTCTGCCCGGTACTGTTCCTTCTTCCGGGCATAGACGCTGTAGTTTCCGGCAAAAGTCATAACGGTCCCTGCGTCGATCTCGATAATTTTTGTGGCGATACGGTCCAGAAAATATCGATCATGGGAAACGATCAGCACAGCGCCTTTGTAGGTGGAAAGATAGCCTTCCAGCCAACGGACCGCATGCATGTCCAGATGGTTTGTGGGCTCGTCTAACAGAATGATGTCAGGAGAAAGCAGCAACAGTTTTCCGAGTGCTACCCGTGTCCTTTGTCCGCCAGACAGCGTCCTCACAGGCTTATCATATTCTGACTCCTCAAAACCAAGCCCTTTTAAGATACCGGTCAGTTCGCTTTTGCAGGCATAGCCGTTCTCCATTTCAAAACGGGTCGTCAGGCGGGAATACTGATCCATCAGGGCAGTTAATGCGCTTCCTTCCCGGTGTTTCATGTCCTGTTCCATCTGGCGGATATCCTGTTCCATGACCAGCAGATAATCCTTTACACTCATAAGTTCATCAAAAATAGTTTTTTCACTGTCAAGAACCGGATTCTGTTCCAGATAGCCGATAGTTTTGCCTTTGGAGATGCTTATCACACCTTCGTCAGGCTGCAGTCTGCCTGTAATAATATTGAGCAGCGTGGTTTTGCCCGCGCCGTTTATACCGATCATTGCAGCCTTTTCATGATCCTCTATATGGAAGTTTGCCTGTTTCAGGATGGTTTTACCATCAAAAGTTTTTGTAATATTCTGGCAGGATAAGATCATCTTAATATACCTCGTTTCTTTTACCGAAAGGTCCGGTACACATATCAGAGTATAAAGCAAGCGCGGCCGGACAGTAACAAGTTTACTAAGGATAGCAAAAACTGTCAAGAATGCATGAAATATTTGCCGACTTGTAAATAGAGTGGTATAATGTTGACTTAGATAATGAGCAGTGACATATAAGGCTTACACCGCTAATGAAAGGACATCCTGACAATGCAGCAGAAACGACTACTCTCCAGGACAATCGCATATCCGATCTTTGCGATCACAGGTTTTTTGTTTGTGTTTAGTCTTATTACGGGACGGGAACTGGCCAAAGACGGCAATATTCTGTGGAGCGCAGGGCATACCGCTTTTATCTTTGGCGTCAGTCTTGCCGCAGGCGGAGTAGCGGGCATCCTGATCTGTCTGCTTTTTTACAGGATCGAAGAGTACTTTGGATTTTTGGAACAAAATGGCGCTCCCTGCGGCGATCAGAGGAAAGCCTGGAAGATATTCGGGGGCAGTTTTCTTCTTAATTTTATTGCCTGGTTTCCCGGGTTTTTAGCATATTATCCTGCTATCTGTGCATATGATATGCCGATCCAGGTGGGACAGGTCGTTTCAGGAGGGTATATCGACCATCATCCCATTGCCCACACGCTACTGTTAAAAATGTTCATGGAGCTCGGAGAGCATGTGTCTGGAGATGTCAATACAGGGATCGGTTGTTATGCGTTATTTCAGATGATACTGCTTGCCGCTGCTTTCGCCTTCGGCATGTTCTGTCTTTACAGGCATGGGGCGAAATTGCTTTTTCTGCTCTTCGTACAGCTGTTCTGCATGTTTTATCCTTTTCATATTTATATGAGTGTGAGCGTGACGAAAGATGTCGTATTCAGCGCTTTCTTTCTGGTTGTGCTGTTTACTCTGCCGGAAATCATGGCAGGGCACAAACAGTATGTGCCGTTATTTGTATTTGCCGGAACAGGTATGCTGCTTTTTCGCAACAACGGGAAGTATGCATATCTTGTATTGCTTGTTTTTCTGCTTGCCGCCGTTGGTCTTGGAAAGAAGAAACGGCGATTTCTGGGGAAAGTGTTTTTATTAGCGTTTGGAGTTTTTCTCCTTGGAAATCTTGCATTGTCGGGAATATTCAGAGTGACCCATGCTGAGCAGGGGGATAAACGGGAAATGCTGTGCATGCCGATACAGCAGTTAGCAAGAACGATGGTTTATCACGGAGGTGTGGGCGTCATACCGGAGGACGACGGAGCGATGTCAGATAAGGACAGGGCGTTGATCAATGATTTTATTCTGGATGAGGGTTACAAAAGCTACCGGCCCGATTTTACGGACCCCGTAAAAAGACATACCAACACTTATGTTGCCAGATACAGGGCAAAGGAGTTTCTGTCCACTTATATCGGACTGTTTTTACAGTTTCCCGGTGATTATCTGAATGCTGCACTGGCAGTAAACGCCGGTTATCTGTATCCGGGCGATGTGACACATGCTGTCATTAACGCACAGGAAGGGCAGGCTGCCGGCGGCGGCTATGTCCAGACGAGATGGGATGAGGCGACATTGAACGGAATGGGAATTTATAAGGATTCAAAATGGCCTGCACTTCGTGAGCGTATGGAAAAATGGGCTGGTGACAATGCCTATTTAAACCTTCCGGTATTAAAGTATTTGTTTGTGCCGGGGATTTGGATCTGGCTGTATCTGCTGTTGACCGGGTGGCTTTTGATACGGCGCAAATTCATGGAATGTATTCCGCTTACTCTGGTATTTGGATATTTTCTTACACTGCTCCTTGGACCAACAGTACAGCTGCGGTATCTGTACCCTGTGATAGCCGCGTTTCCTTTTCTGTTGTTTCTGTCAGGAATTTTTTCGGAAAAAAGGATGTCATTGTGAGACATATCCTGTCATAAGATGTTTCGTATGGAAAAAGTGACAGAGTGACAGGATGGAGAGTTCCTTACTGGTGACAGGGGATATTAGTTATAAATTTATTGTAGCAGAGGTAAAAGGTCTCATGACGGTGGATCATATTATTCTGATTGCCATATTTATCGGGGTAGCCTGTGTGCTGACCCAGGTTGTAAATATAGTATTCAGGCGATTGGAAAAGAAAAATAAGGCGGCGCATCTTCGATTTTCCAGAGGTATTATCAGGGCGCTTATTATCGTACTGACGATCTATATGCTGGCACAGCAGTTTGAACTGACAAAAGATATGAGTACGGTTCTTTTGCAGAGCGGTTCGTTAGTTATCGCGGTGGCTACTTTTGCAGCGCAGCATGCGCTTTCCAATGTGATCAGCGGTTTCAGCCTTGCGTTTTCCAAACCCTACAATGTGAATGACAAGATCCGGGTGTCCCAGGGAAACAGTGTGATTGCGGAAGGAGTCGTGACGGATATCACACTGCGTCATACGATCATCAGCCAGTATAATGATGAGAGCTGTATCGTTCCCAATTCCGTGATGGACTCCGCAGTGATTACCAATACAAATTATACGGAGAATATCGGGAATTTTATGGAGATCACGGTGGGGTATGATTCGGATATCGAAAAAGCCATAGAATTGATGAAACAGATCTGTGCGGAGCATGAACTGACGCTCAACACAATGGAAAACAATGTTTTTGTGAAAGGATATTCCGCTGACGGCGTGGTTTTGAAGACTACAGTCTGGACCAAAAATCTGGATGACAGTTTCCGTGCCTGCAGTGATATACGCCTTGCTCTGGTGAAACACTATCTGGAACAGGGGATCGAGATACCATATCAGACGGTGACAGTGGTGACGAAAGAATAAATGCGGACAGAGGTTATGGGAAAATGGAATCGATAAAGGAATTGTCAAAGGAAATCCCGCAGGCAGTGATCAGCAGGCTGCCGCGGTATTTCCGATATCTCGGCGAACTGAAGGATGAGGGGGTCACAAGAATATCTTCGAAAGAGCTGAGTAATCTGATGCATGTAACAGCTTCTCAGATCAGGCAGGATCTCAATCAGTTTGGCGGTTTTGGACAGCAGGGTTACGGTTATAATGTGGAATATTTATATCATGAGATCGGGAAAATACTTGGGCTTGATAAGACTCATAAGTTGATCCTGATAGGGGCAGGCAACTTGGGACAGGCTCTTGTCAATTATATGAATTTTCAGAGGCGTGGGTTCTTGTTTTGTGGTATTTTTGATAATAATCCGGCACTCTGTGGGAAAAAGATCCGGGATATACCGGTGCAGCCGATGGAAAATCTCGAACGTTTTGTGAAAGAAAATGATATTGATATTGCGGTGCTGACAATTCCAAAAACCAGCGCGGAGGAAGTGGCAGGCATTCTTTCCGAGTGTGGTATTCGTGGAATCTGGAATTTTGCACACTGTGATCTGAGTGTGCCATCACATATCCAGGTGGAAAATGTACACCTGTCCGAGAGCCTGATGAAATTGTCCTTTCGGTTAAAAAGTGATGCGCGGATCTAATAAATAACAGGAGTGGGGAACATTACCATGTCAAGAACAGATGATATCTACAAACCGGCGTTATCAAAAACAAAACTGCCTATTCTGACGTTAGATAATAACTGGCACAAACTGTTTACCCAGGCAAAGGAAACACCGGAAATTAAGAAGCTGGAAAAGAAACTGAACGAGTTGCTGAAAGAACAGGGAAAGGTGAATGAGGAGTACAAAAAGCTGAAGTTTGTCAAAAGAAAGCTGATGGACGAAATCATACAGCTGGCAGACAGATATGGCGGTCAGCACGATAAAGCGATTGAAAAAGCCATGGCAAATCATAAAGCGATGGTAGAGGAATGCAGTGAGAGGCTGAAGGCGCTGGAGGAAGAACATCGGGATCTTCCAAAAAGGATTGAAGAGACAAATTATCAACTGATGCTAAGAACCATGGAGATCTGCTATAAACACCTGGAGGAAAATCGCAGAGAAATAGAGTACTATGATAAGTGGATCCAGGATATCCGCGTACAGCTCAGAGAGAATATTATCCGCAAACAGGAGCGGGAAACAAGTACCTACGAACTGTATTCTTATATGCATAACATTTTTGGCCGGGATGTGATCGATATTTTTGACATGCATTACAATCCTGAATCGTACAGGCCGAAGAAAAAGGAAGAAGGCTATATCGAGTAAAAGGATACTTGCCGGAGAGAGGAATTATGAGCTATGTTGTAACGGCGCAGGAGATGCGGCGCGCAGATGAAAATACGATCACCCGTTTTGGTGTGCCTCAGCTTGTCCTGATGGAGCGGGCGGCGCTCTCAGCACAGGATTTCATTATAGAAGAATGGCAAAATCTTTTTACGAAACGTGTGCGCATTTTGATTGTGGCGGGAAACGGGAACAACGGCGGAGACGGCGTGGCGCTGGCACGTCTCTTTTATTTGCAGGGGCATCGGGTCACGGTGCTTGTCAGCGGGAAAGAAGAAAAATATTCTGATGCGTTAACATGTCAGATGAGAATACTGGAACGATATAAGGCGGAAGAAGAAAGACAGCGTAGTACGAATACAGACCGGACACTGGAGATCATAACTGACGATATGTGGGAAAAGAATGTCAGACAGAGCGGGGAAAACTATGAACTGGTGGTTGATGCACTGTTTGGTGTCGGTCTGTCCCGACCGTTGAATGGTGCAGACAGAGAAAAAGTCGAATGGATGAACAGTCTGCACGGGAAAAAAGCCGCTCTGGATATTCCTTCCGGTGTATCGGCACAGGATGGCAGCATACCTGGCGGCTTTTTTCAGGCGGATCTTACAGTAACCTTCGGTTTTCAGAAGACGGGGATGTTGCTTTATCCGGGAAAAGAGTTCTGTGGCAAAATAAGGTGTGCCGGGATCGGCATTACAGAGGATAGCTTTCTGGGAAAATATCCGGCCGGAATAACCCTGGATAAAGGGGAAGCGGCAAGAAAGGAATGTCTGGACACTTTTCTGCATCGGAAGAAAAACAGCCACAAAGGCAATTACGGAAAGGTACTGCTGTTTGCCGGAAGTACAAAATCTCCCGGTGCAGCGCTTCTTGCGGGAAGGGCAGTTTTGCGCAGCGGCGCAGGGATGCTGCAGTTTATATCCACACCAGAAAACAGGGATCTCATTTTATCAGAACTTCCGGAGGCGATGTATCAGGCCGTGACAAAGGATACAGCCTGGGATATGTTGCTTGACTGGTGCGATGCAGTGGTAGCCGGACCCGGTATCGGACTGGAGAAGGAGACGGGGGAAAATCTGTGGAAAATTATGACGCTGATGTCAGAGGCTAAAGAGAGGAAGCCGCTGGTTCTGGATGCAGATGGATTGAATCTGGCAGCCTCTTCCGAAAGACTGTTTCGGCTGATAAAGCAGTATACGGCTGCAGGCGGCATCGTGATCATGACACCCCATATGGCGGAATTTGCGAGGCTTTTGCATAGTTCGATGGAAGAGCTGCAGGCGGAACGAATGAAAAAACTGGAATGTTTCGCCAGAGAGAGCGGTGTGATCCTGGCAGGAAAGGATGCTGTCACAGTCGTCTGTTATGCAGATGAGGCAGGGCAGTTTCACTATTATATCAATCAGACCGGCAACAGCGGCATGGCAACGGCCGGCTCCGGAGATGTTCTGTCAGGAATAGTCGGAGCTTTTACAGCGCTTTGTGCAGTGAGACTAAGAGAACAGGGAAATCTGAGAGGTAAACTATCTTTCGAAGAAAACTTTACGAAAAAGGCGTATTTTGAGGCGGTTTACAGGGCGGTTTTCGTGCATGGGCTTGCCGGAGACAGAGCAGCTGAAAAATATGGGGAGATATCCATGAAGGCCGGCGATATTATTGATGCGCTGCCGGAGCTGTTTGACTGTAAACCAGATGTAAATGTTCATTGAAAAGGTGGTATGAAAAATGTTGAATATAGAAAATATATTGGGAGAACATAAAAGAGTCTGTGCAGTGGTGGAGTTGGATGCGGCCCTGGAAAATCTGGAAAGCCTGAAAAAAGGACTGATGCCGGAAACAAAGATACTGGCTGTCATCAAGGCAAACGCTTATGGGCATGGTGCCGTACAGCTGGCAAAAAAGCTGGCCTCTCTGGAATATGTTTTCGGCTATGCGGTGGCAACGGTGGAAGAAGCGCTGCAGCTTCGGAGAAATAACCTTCATAAACCGATTCTGATTTTAGGCTACACGTTTCCGGATTGTTATGAAAAGCTGGTGGCAGAGGATATCAGGCCCACCATATTTCGGCAGGATATGGCAGTATCGCTTTCAGAGGAGGCGCTCAGACAGGGAAAAAAACTGAAAGTTCATATCAAGGTAGATACCGGCATGTCCAGAATCGGTATTTTTCCGGATGACACAGGTCTCGCCTTTGTAAAACAAGTGATGGATATGCCGGGGCTGGAAATTGAGGGAATTTTTACCCATTTTGCCAGGGCAGATGAAAAGGACAAGACAAGCGCCCTGGAACAGTTTGAACGGTTTACATCTTTTACAAAACGGCTGGAAGAAGAACTTTCCCTGGAAGTTCCGTTAAAGCACTGCGCCAACAGTGCTGCCATTATGGAACTGCCGGAAACAGGACTTGATCTGGTACGTGCCGGGATCGCGTTGTATGGCCTGTGGCCGTCAGAGGAAATGGACAAAGACAGGACTGCGCTTCATCCACTGTTTAGTTTATACAGTCATCTCGTTTATGTAAAAACGGTCCCTGCAGGAACACCTGTCAGCTATGGAGGTATTTATGTGACGGATAAAAAAAGGCGGATCGCTACTGTCCCGGTGGGGTATGGGGACGGTTATCCGAGAGGGCTTTCCGAAAAAGGGGAAGTACTGGTCCGCGGAAAGCGGGCTCCAATCCTTGGAAGAGTCTGTATGGATCAGTTTATGGTGGATGTAACGGATATTCCGGAAGCAGGAGAGGGGGATCTGGTGACTCTGGTTGGTGTGGATGGAACAGAGTGTATTACTATGGAGGAGCTGGGGACACTGTCAGGCCGTTTTAATTATGAGCTGGCCTGTGACTTGGGCAGCCGCATTCCGCGGGTGTATCTGTAAAAGATGCTGCCTTCTCTGAAACGGTTTGTGTTACGCCACTTATACATGATGAAAAGTATGTTTTTCAAGAAAATTTAATTTCCGGTGTATGAAAAAATAACCACGGGAAATACTGTAAATATCAACTGCAGCGGATAGATTGCAGGAAAATTTCAAGAGGTGAGTGCCCATGAAACGAGGAGATATTTACTATGCCGACTTAAGGCCCGTGGTAGGTTCCGAACAGGGCGGCGTAAGACCGGTACTTATCGTACAGAATGATACAGGGAACAGACACAGCCCCACCGTCATCTGTGCGGCGATCACATCAAGACAAAACAAAGCAAAGCTCCCGACTCATATAGAGCTTCGCGCAGAACAGTACCAGATGGAAAAAAATTCGGTGATATTGCTGGAACAGCTCAGAACAATAGATAAAATGCGATTAAAGGACAGAGTATGTCATCTCGATGACAAGATGATGAATCAGGTAAATCATGCATTGGCAATCAGCCTTGAACTGACTTCCTAGTCAGTTCAGGGCTTTTTTCTTGACTGTATCTGGGATAGATGATATATTGTAAGTTGATATTTTATGTGGCTCCGGGACAGGATGGGACCACAAATACTATAGCAGGAGATGAGAAAATGACAGATGCAGATGGAAACCCCGATAGTTCCAGGCTGGATACCATCGTAAAATTTATGAAAAAAGGGCTGAAAAACAGACGGGGCGGGAAGCCGGAGGAAGTGGAAGAAGATATTTTAACCATGGTCAGTGAAGGGCAGGAGCAGGGGACGATCGAGGATGATGAGGCTGAGATGATTTCCAATATTTTTGCCATGAATGACAAAGAGGCCGGGGATATCATGACACATCGCTCCCAGATTGCCGCAATTGAAGCCGATATGACGCTTAAAGAGGCGTTAGATTATATGTTGGAGGGGACTAACAGCAGATTTCCGGTCTATGACGAAAACATTGATCACATTGTTGGCATCTTATTTTTAAAAGATGCGTTTCGCGTGAATCGGATCGCTGCAAACCGGAAACTGGCCATAAAGGATATTCCTGATCTGCTCAGGAAAGCTCTTTTTGTGACAGAAAGAAAAAAAACCGATATTCTGTTCCGTGAAATGCAGCAGAAAAAAATGCAGATGGCGATCATCATTGACGAGTACGGACAGACCGCCGGACTTGTGACCATGGAGGATATTCTGGAGGAGATCGTGGGTAATATTCTGGATGAGTATGACAAGGAAGAAAGCCATATACATAAAAGAGGGAAAGATGAGTATGTGATAGACGGAATGTCGGAGTTAAAAGAGCTGGAAGATCGGTTCGGCATTGATTTTGAGGAGGAAGAGTTCGACACACTGAACGGTTTTATGATCTCCAGGATGGATAAAATTCCGGAAGAAAACGAAAAATTTTCCGTTATGGTTGGTGATTACCAGTTCCAGATCCTGAAGGTGGAAAACAGACGGATCGAAAAAGTGCTCGTAAAGAAAAGTCATACATAGTAAAATGGACGGAGGAGATAATACACATGTCAGGACATTCAAAATTTGCAAACATTAAACACAAAAAAGAGAAAAATGATGCGGCAAAGGGGAAAATTTTTACCATCATTGGCCGTGAGATCGCTGTGGCGGTAAAAGAGGGAGGCCCGGACCCCTCAAATAACTTTAAGCTGGCACAGGTTGTTGCGAAGGCGAAAGCAAATAATATGCCAAACGACACGATTGAGCGCGGTATCAAGAAGGCTGCCGGTGAAGATGGCAATGTCAATTATGAGTATGTTACTTATGAGGGCTATGGACCAAACGGCATAGCAATCATTGTAGATGCGCTGACTGACAATAAGAACCGGACTGCGGCCAATGTCAGAAATGCCTTTACAAAAGGGCAGGGTAATGTGGGGACACAGGGCTGTGTATCCTATATGTTTGATAAAAAAGGGCAGATCATCATTGATAAGGAAGAATGCGATATGGAAGCCGACGAGATGATGATGCTTGCGCTGGATGCAGGAGCGGAAGACTTTAATGAAGAGGAGGACAGTTATGAGATATTAACTGTTCCGGAGGACTGCGAGACTGTGCGGCAGGCACTGGAAAAGGCCGGGATTCCCATGGCTTCCGCGGAGGTGACAATGATTCCACAGAATTATGTGGATCTGACGGATGAAACCGCTGTAAAGAATCTGCAGAGGACATTGGATCTGTTGGACGAAGATGATGATGTGCAGGCGGTATATCACAACTGGAATGAATAAAGGATAGCAGAGCATTCAGCTTACCGGAGTTCATCAGAAAGGATAAAAAATGGAAACTATTTTAATCAAATGTCCTCACTGTAAGGAAGAGATGCAGGCACCTGCAGACAGAGAGTCTATCCTGTGCATGTTTTGCGGTGAGAAAATAGATTTGGTTGAAGTAAGAAAAACGGTATCGGAATCAGAGAAAACGGCAGATACACAGGAAAGAGGTGCTGTCAGGAAAGCCAGGTATCAGGAAAATCTGGGTTTTGTGCTGGGGCATACAGGGGTGGTATGCAAAGACTTTCAGAAGAAAGTAAGAGCTTTTAAGAAGGATTCCTATGCAGGCCTGTTTGAGACTCACAAAGAAGAAAATTATGCTTTCTACAGTTCTGTAAAACAGATACTGAACGATCTGGCTGAGGAAGAGTTGGAGGAAATCTGTGTCAGGATCGCAGGCGCTTTTATCAGAGAACAGGAGGAAGTTCTCGGGCAGATACGAAAAAAGAATGATAAATTTTCTGCACAGATGGACAAAAACATGTATCTGGTCATCTTTGTACTGCCGTCCATCAAGGAAATACAAAACAGCAGAGCAGACAGGCTGGCAGACGTGATCTGCGAGGAGTGGAGAAAAGCGTTTAAAGACAGCAATATTTCAGCAGCCAGTTATGAATCGATCATGCAGGGGTTTAAGCGAAAACTTTGCTATGTGACCACAGCAGTCTGCATAAATCTGAACAAGGGGGAAGAATGTGAGGAACTTCAACTGATTAAGGAGTTCAGAGATGGCTATCTTGCTTCCACAAAAGAAGGACAGGCTCTGATCGACGAATACTATGACATTGCACCGACTCTGGTGAAACGGATCGCCAGAGATATGGATGCACAGGAAAAATATGTCTGGCTGTGGGATACTTATCTTGCCCCATGTGTCGCTTACATTAAAAGTGGGCAGCCGGAAAACTGTAAGGAAGTTTACTGCGATATGATGGAATCTCTCAGAAAAGAATATATGGCAGAGAAATAATATCGGAATTTACAGAGCATGATACGGGAAAGGGCATGTTAATGATGGAAAAGGATACGATGTGTGTGCAATCCGGCTGGAAGCCTGGAAACGGCCAGCCAAGACTGATGCCGGTTATTCAGAGCACTACTTTTAAATATGACAGTTCCGAGCAGATGGGACGGCTCTTTGATCTGGAGGATTCCGGTTATTTTTATACAAGGCTGCAGAACCCGACGAATGATATGGTGGCGCAGAAGATCTGTGAACTGGAAGGCGGTTATACCGCGATGTTAACCGGTTCCGGTCAGGCTGCCAATTATTATGCGGTTTTCAATATCTGTGAGAACGGAGATCATATTGTGATGTCTTCCACAGTGTATGGCGGCACATTCAATTTGCTGACCTGTACTATGAAAAAGATGGGGATCAGCTGTACCGTTGTGGATCCTGATGCACCGAAGGAAGAACTGGAGAAAGCTTTCCGGGAAAATACAAAATGTGTGTTTGCGGAAACCATTGCGAATCCGGCATTGGTTGTGTTGGATATTGAAAAATTTGCTTCTCTTGCTCACGAGCACCACTGTCCTTTGATTGTGGATAATACTTTTGCGACACCAATCAATTGTAATCCCATTGCCTGGGGGGCAGACATTGTGACTCATTCTACCACAAAATATATGGATGGCCACGGTGCGACAGTGGGTGGCTGTATTGTGGATTCCGGCAATTTCGACTGGATGGCTTATCCGGACAGGTATCCTGGGCTGTGTACACCGGATGAATCGTACCACGGCATTGTCTATACGGAGAAATTCGGAAAGGGCGCTTATATTACGAAGGCCACGTCTCAGCTGATGAGAGATCTGGGATCCGTCCAAGCGCCAATGAATGCGTTTTTATTGAATCTTGGACTGGAAACACTGGCTCTTCGTGTGGAAAGACATTGCAGTAATGCGTTGAAAGTTGCGCAGTACCTGGAAAAGCATGATAAAGTGGCGTGGGTAAATTACCCGGGACTTACAGGAAGTAAGTATTATGATCTGGCACAGAAATATATGCCGAAGGGCACTTGCGGTGTGATCGCTTTTGGGCTGAAGGGCGGCAGAGCAGCGGCAGGTATGATGATGGATCAGCTGAAACTTGCTGTGATTGCTACTCATGTGGCAGATTCCAAAACCTGTATTCTCCATCCTGCAAGCCATACCCACAGACAGATGACAGATGAACAGCTTGTGGAGGCAGGCGTAGCCCCGGATCTGATCAGGCTCTCTGTGGGAATTGAAAATATTAACGATATTATCGCAGATCTGGCTCAGGCGATGGAAGTGACGGATTAGGGAAAACCTGTTTGGAAGGAGCATAGAAAGGATAAAACACATGGACAGACTTGCACTTGTGGTACCCTGTTATAATGAAGAAGCGGTGATGAAGATCTCATCTGAAGCACTGAGAGGTGTGCTGGAGGATCTGATTAGGAAGAAAAAAATAGCGGAGGACAGTTTTGTACTTTTTGTGGATGATGGCAGCAAGGATAGAACCTGGGAACTGATCGAGGAGGAGCACAGGCTTCACTCAAATGTAAAGGGCTTAAAACTGGCCGGAAACGTAGGGCATCAGTTTGCACTGACTGCCGGACTTATCACCGCGAGGGACTGTAGTGATGTGACGGTTTCCATTGATGCGGATCTTCAGGATGATGTGGCCGTAATCGAGGAGATGATCGATAAATTCCATGAGGGAAATGATATCGTATACGGTGTGCGCAAAGACAGGTCTTCCGATACGTTCTTTAAACGTTTTACAGCCCAGAGTTTTTATAAACTGATGGCAATGATGGGCGTGAAAACTGTTTATAACCATGCAGATTTTCGACTGATGTCCAGGCGGGCCGTAGAACAGTTTTCAAAATACAGGGAAACCAATCTGTTTCTGCGTGGTATGATGCCGCTTATCGGCTATCAGACGGACTGTGTTTACTATGAGAGAAAAGAACGGGTGGCAGGAGAGTCCAAGTATCCACTTAAAAAGATGCTGGCGCTGGCATTCAATGGAATCAGTTCTTTCAGTGTAAAGCCGATCAGTCTGATAACAACGCTGGGGATCGGCATTATTGTATTGTCATTTCTGGCGGCTGTTTATGCGCTCTGGAGTTATTTCACCGGGCGTGTAACTGCCGGATGGACTTCTTTAATTTTGTCGATCTGGTTTTTAGGCGGCGTACAGCTTGTCAGTATCGGGTTGATCGGGCAGTATATCGGCAAGATTTATATAGAGGTAAAACAGAGACCCCGATACAATATAGAAACCTTTCTGGATGAAAGAGAATCATCTGAAAATAAAGAACAGTAAAGCAGACGGAAGTTTTAAACCCGTTTGGGGAAACAAATGAATCTGAAAAAAAGTATATTCAGCTATTTTATATGGGCAGCTTTTGCAGTTTTGTGTTGTCTTGCAATGATTTTTGCTTTGGATGCGGCCAGGATCGATGAATTGTTAAATTGGTCCTATGTCGGTGTTGCAGGTGCTGTGTGGGGCTATCTGCTGTTGACCAGTCTGGTTTTTTTTGCACTCCGCACGCTCAGCATGGAACTCGGAGAACATATCAGAGATAAAGAGCGGCTGGAAAAAGTGGTCTCCGTGGTTTTACCGGTGCTTATTCTGGTTGGAGCGGTAATATATCTTGTGTTGTACATGTTTTATCATATTCCGCTGACACTGGAGGATAACAGCTTTTACAGTCAGGCGCTTGTTTCTGCCGGAAAAAATGTGTCCTTTGTGGTGCATGGAGCGTCCTGGCTCTATCCATGCCTGTTACATGTCATGCTCCTCATTTTTGGAAATACGCCTTTTGCCGGAGTGATACTGCAGATCATTCTGTTTTTTGCCTGTCTGCTGTTGTTATACAGCGCTGTGCGGTCTTTTTCGGGAGTAGTTCCTGCTGTTACTTCTATGGCAGTATTTGCTTTTCTGCCGGGAACACTGGGATATGTATTTTCACTGACACCGGAGTTTTTCTTTCTTTCTTTTTATCTGTTTGGTTTTTTTCTGTCAGGAATGCTTTTTCAGAAATTTAAAGAAAGAAGTCGATTTTCTTCGTCATTTTATCTTTTTACCTTTATTGCAGGTGTCTATATCGGTTTTTTATGTTACCTTGATTTGTATGGCATCTCTCTGTATCTCTTTTTTGCGATGTTGTACTCTCTGGACAGTGAGAAGATAAAACCGGCAGTGAAGATTCATTTAACGGCGCTTTTGGGTGGTATGGTCGGATTTTTCCTGTTTGCTTTGTATGCTTCACAAACAGGAAAAATGAGTTTAATGGAATATCTGAAGGCGCTTTATACGCTTTATGCGCAGCGTACAGGTTTTGACAGGGGGACCCTCAAAGATGTTGTGCTGTTACCGGACACAACCCTGGTTGGTTCTGTGCTGCTTATTTCTCTCGCTTTCTTTGTGATTCCTGCATTTCTTATATGGAAAAGGAATCAGAACAGCGCATTTATCCTGAATCTGTTCCTTGTTTATGTTTTGTCCGTCTTTAATATTTTTTATGTCGATGCACAGATGATCACGACTCTTTCGTGGGTTTTGTTGGCGGGGATCGGTTTCCATGGTGTTATTCGTCTGCCGGAAACACAGACGGAGACAGAAGGGGAAGATGCAATACTGAGGGAAGAAAAAAATTCAGTTGCCGCGGAAAAAAAGAGAAAACTTTTCATCAATGAAATAACGAAAATGTCAAGAAGCGAAAAGATGAAAAAAGAGGAGATTATGAAAGAAAATATAACAACTGAAAAGAAGACAAAAAGAAAGGTACAAAAAGAGATGAGTACGGAAAAGATGATAGATGAAGGAAAAGAGCAGGAAAAACCTGCTCCCGGCGAACCCTTGCATAATCCGCTTCCCATACCGAAAAAGAAGAGCCATGCGCAGGCGGATTTCGGTTTTCAGGTGAAGGAAGCGGATATGAAATTTGATCTTGAGGTAGCAGATGATGATGACTTTGATGTGTAAACGTCACAGTTCAGTCGCACTCTAATGTTTTCCCGTTTTCTGCTTTTCGATCCTTCGTTGCAGTTCAGCCATGGCCTCTTTGAGGCCGCCGACTTCGTCGATAATGCCTTCCTCCACTGCCTCTGAACCCTCGAGGATCGTGCCCACGTCCTTGGTCAGCATTTTTGTCTCCATCATCAGCTCCTCAAAACGCTCTTTGCTGATATCGGAATGATGGGAGACAAAGAAACTGATACGGGCCTGCATCTGTCTGAAATAGTCGAAAGTCTGTTTGGCGCCGATCACTGTGCCGCTCATGCGCACCGGATGTACAACCATGGTTCCGGTGGGAACAATGAAAGAACAGTCTGTGCTGACGGCGATCGGAACGCCGATGGAGTGGGAGCCGCCCAGCACAAGGGATACGGTGGGTTTGCTGATGGATGCGATCAGTTCCGCAATAGCAAGGCCCGCTTCCACGTCGCCACCCATGGTATGCAGCAAAAAGAGCAGGCCGTCAATATTTTCATCGTCCTCTGCTGCGGCCAGTTTCGGCAGAATATGCTCGTACTTTGTGGTTTTGGAATTGCTGCCCAGATTATCGTGGCCTTCGATCTCGCCAATGATCGTGATCAGCTGAATATGGTTTTTCTTTTTGTTTTTGTCAAGGATCAGCTGGCCGCTTTCCTTGATTTCTTCTCTCGTTTCCTCACCCTGTTTTTTGTTTTTATCGTCGCCCATGCGGTATGCCTCCTGATCTTTTTTATGATTTTTTTTCCTGTTTTTGTGTTTTTTATCGCTCACGTAGTGGATTCCTCCTTGAAAAAAGCTTTTTGGCGGTTTGATTTAGGATGTGTAATGAGAGGAAAATTATGCAGGGCGGATTAGAAATTGGTGATGAGTCCGTCAGGACTGATGTACTGATTACCTGTAAATAAGCAGTGGATTTGAAATCGTTTGTTTGCGTGATTGAATATGGAAAAAATTTGTGGTAGAATCGAGACAGTTTCAAAAATTTTCTTTATTTTATGGGGTAAAATTTATGAATTTTGAGGAAAAAGATATCAGTCTGGCAATAGACGGAATGGGGATTGTATTTTATTCTCCGGAAACGAACAGGGAGATTCCTGAGGGAAGCGATTTTTTTTGCGGCGGATTACTCAAAGCCTGAGGATGTCGCCAGGCATATTAAACAGGGGGATGTGGTAGGATTTTGTACCGGAACAGGCGGAGATTTTACGCTTAAATGCAGAGAAGGGTATCCGCAGGAGGAGCTGCTTGCAGAATATCCCGTTGCCATTCGGCTTGGCATCGACATACAGGATGATAAATTATGTATGATCGACCTGTTTTGGCTGATGGAATGGAGTGCAGACTGTCCGCCGGAACAGATTCTCAAAATAAATCCCGGATATTATCATATCACTTTATGTACAAAACAGCCGGATTCGGGAATCTGGGGAGATCATCAGACGATCTATGTTTATTTAAATCAGTTGGATTCCATGCCGGAACTCGCCTGGACGGGCGTACCGCAATTATATACAGAATAAGTGATTTCAGGGAGGTATTATCTGGTGTCGGAATTTCGTGCGGATGAGATCGTAACTGTCAGAGAACGGGAATGGAAGATTCTGCGGCTGCTGGGAAGAGGAAAGGGCGGCTATTCCTATCTGGCACAGACTGGAGACAATATGGCTGTTTTAAAACAGATCCATCATGAGCGGTGCGATTATTACCAGTTTGGGGATAAGATGGCGGCGGAAATAAGAGATTACCATCGTCTGAAAGATCTTGGTATTGCAATGCCGGAAATGCTCGATGCAGATCCTGAGAATGAACGGCTCATAAAGGAGTACATAGAAGGTGAGACGGTGTATGAACTTGTCTTAAAGGATGCGCTGCCCGAGAGCTGTCTGCAGCAGGTGAAGGAAATGTGCAGGATTTTGTATGATGCCGGACTTAATATTGATTATTTTCCTACAAATTTCATTCTGCGGGAGGAGAGGCGAAATGTGGAGGCAGATTTCTCTGAATTATATTCCGGGAAGCAAAATACCTTTGCATCTTCTCATAAGCTATATTATGTGGACTATGAATGTAATTCTTATATGGATGAGTGGAATTTTGAAAATTGGGGGATAAAGTATTGGGCGAAAACGCCGGAGTTTTTGAAGTATGTGGAGGAGCATCAGGAGCAGAGATATATTGATGTAACAGATTTTATCTGCTTTGTGCTGATCCGCATAATGCAGTCTACCTGAAAGGGGGCATATATTTTGGAGTATGTAAGAACAGACGGTAAGAACAGAGACTTTATCGAGAACTGCGCTATGCTGGATGCGTATCTGGACAGACGCGTCGGGAAAAAGATACAGCGGGATAAATACAGTAAATTTAACAAATTGGATGATATAAAAGAAGCGATCGTTGTCTATGAGGAGGAAATGCCTGTGGGTGGCGGAGCGATTCGGAAATATTTCAGTGTGGAAAAGGACGGATCTGAGGTTAAGACTGTGGAATTGAAACGGGTGTTTATTCGCCCGGATTTTCAGGGAAGGGGAATTGGGACAAGGCTGGTTTCTCTGCTGATGGAATGGGCAGAAGAACTGGGATATGAAAGGATGCTGCTTGAGACAGGGGAGCTGCTTACGGAATCTTGTGCGGTATACAGGAAACTGGGTTTCGAGGTGATTCCGAATTATGGGCCTTATGTTGATATGGCGGAGTCACTGTGTATGGCGGGAAATCTTGCAAAAAAACCATCATAAATTTCTTGTTATGGGTTTTATAGTATGCTAAAATAACTGGGATAAACCGAGTCGGGTCATTTCTTCACATTATTAACCTGCGATTTGTAAACACATAAAACAGACAGTAAAAAAACTATCATTATGAAACAAAGGAGTATAAAGCGATGAAAATAAGGACTAGATTTGCGCCCAGTCCCACCGGGCGGATGCATGTGGGCAATCTGAGGACGGCGTTATATGCCTACCTGATCGCCAAGCATGAGGGCGGAGATTTTATTCTCCGTATTGAGGATACTGATCAGGAAAGGCTTGTGGAAGGGGCTGTGGATATCATCTACAGGACGCTGAAAAAGACAGGCCTTGTCCACGATGAGGGGCCGGATAAGGACGGCGGTGTGGGGCCTTACGTACAGAGCGAGAGACAAAAAAGCGGACTGTACCTGGAATACGCGAAAAAGTTGATCGAAAAGGGTGAGGCTTATTATTGTTTCTGCGACAAAGAGCGGTTGGCGGGCCTGACAAGAACCGTGGCCGGGAAGGAGATCAACGTCTATGATAAGCATTGTCTTTCCCTGAACAAAGAGGAGGTGGAAGAAAAGCTTGCCGCCGGTGTGCCCTATGTGATCAGACAGAATAACCCCACGGAAGGCGAAACGGTGTTCCACGACGAGATCTACGGAGATATCGCGGTGGAGAATGCGGAGCTGGACGATATGATCCTGATCAAATCTGACGGCTATCCTACCTATAATTTTGCCAATGTGGTGGACGACCATCTGATGGGGATCACCCATGTGGTGCGGGGGAATGAATATCTGTCTTCCTCCCCGAAATACAACAGGCTCTACGAGGCCTTCGGCTGGGAGGTGCCGGTTTATGTACACTGCCCTCTGATCACGGATGAGGAGCATAATAAGCTGTCCAAGCGCTGCGGACATTCCTCCTATGAGGATCTGATCGAGCAGGGATTTCTGACCGAAGCGGTGGTGAATTTCGTGGCGCTTCTCGGGTGGAGTCCTTCGGATAACCGGGAGATCTTCACGTTAAAAGAACTGACCGAAGCCTTTGACTATCGCCATATGTCCAAGTCTCCGGCAGTGTTTGATTATACAAAATTGAAATGGATGAACGGGGAATACATCAAGCAGATGGATTTCGACCGGTTTTATGAGATGGCTTTGCCGTATTTGACTGAAACAGTCAAGAAGCCGCTGGAACTGAAAAAGATCGCGGAGATGGTGAAGACGAGGATCGAGGTTTTCCCGGATATTCCGGCACTGATCGACTTTTTTGAGGAACTGCCGGAGTATGATGCGGCGATGTATGCCCACAAAAAGATGAAAACTACAACGGAATCTTCTCTGGAAGTTTTAAAAGAACTGCTTCCTGTCCTGGAAAAACAGGAAGATTACAGCAATGATGCGCTCTATCAGACACTCTGTGATTTTGTGGCAGGCAAAGGCTGCAAGAACGGCTATGTGCTGTGGCCGGTCCGCACCGCAGTTTCCGGAAAGCAGATGACGCCGGCGGGGGCCACAGAGATCATGGAAATTCTCGGAAAGGAAGAGTCTTTATCCAGGATTAAGGCAGGGATAGAGCTTTTAGAACGGACGCAGGGTTGACACAGCGCACGGAAAACGGGATCGGTGAGGGCTTCGGTTTGAAAAAGCCTGACCTGATCGGTTCCTGCAACCCGCAAAAGTTCGGCTTACCGGAACGGGGAGCGCAGAAATCTGCTCAGTTTCGTAAGCCGGATCAGACCGGTAATCCGGAACAGCAAAGAGCGATCGCTCACGGGGCAGGTCCCATGATGGTTCTCGCGGGGCCCGGTTCCGGCAAAACCTTCGTGCTGACACGAAGAATCGCACATCTGATAGGCACGCATCATATTAACCCATCGGAGATCCTTGTGATCACATTCACGAGGGCGGCAGCGGCAGAAATGCAGAAACGCTTTTTATCCCTCTGTGAAGGGACGCATCCTCCGGTGACTTTCGGCACTTTCCACGCCGTCTTTTATTCTATTTTGAGAGAAACTTCTGTCTGCCGACCGGGCAGCATCTTATCCGAAGCGGAAAAGAAAAAAATACTGCGGGATATCATCCGCAAAAATCATTACAATATCAGTATGCATGGAGATATGCTGGAAGAGATCTTAACGGAGATCAGCCGATATAAAAACCGGACTGATCACTCTGAATCACCGGGAAACTTTCTGTCCCCGGAATTGTTTTTCAAAATCAATCATGATTTCAGGGAAGCTCAGAACATTTTGGGAAAAGTGGATTTCGATGATATGGCGCTCAAGTGTGAAGAACTGTTTCAGAAAAGACCGGATATTTTAAAGCAGTATCAGACCAGATACCGCTATCTCCTGATCGACGAATTTCAGGATATTGCGCCGTTACAGTACCGTCTGGTGAGGCGGCTGTCCACACCGGAAAACAATCTGTTTATCGTGGGGGATGACGATCAGTCCATCTATGGCTTCCGGGGCGCAAAACCGGGGATCATGCTACATTTCCCGGTAGATTATCCGGACGCGGAAACTGTGACGCTGCCGATAAATTACCGCAGTACGCCGCAGGTCGTGGAGGCTGCGGGAAGGTTGATCGTCCATAATAAAAACCGCTTTTCCAAAAACAGCCGGGCTCATAACGGTGAAGGCAGGGAGATCATGCTGGAAGGATACGCGACTTCTGACAGGCTGGAAAGCGCTTTGATCGAGCATTTATGGCAGGAAAAAAATGCGGGTAACTTGTCAGAGTGTGCTGTGATAAACAGAACTTCCGGTATGTTTCCGCTTTTTGCAGAGAAATGCAGGCAGGCGGGTATTCCCTGCCGCTTTCGGGAAAAAGTGAAAGGTATTTTCGAGTCTGAGATTGTAAATGATCTGCTTGCTTATCTGGAATTTGCACAGACTCCTGTAAAAGACAGAACGAGAAGCCGGTTTTTTCAGTTTATGAACAGGCCCCTTCGCTATATCAGCAGAGAAGCTGTAAATGAACGGGCAGATTTTGGACATCTGATGCGTTTCTATCAGGGCAGACCTGCCATGCAGGGGACGGTTCTGCGGCTGCAGGCGGATCTGGAACGGATACGGACAATGCCTGTGTTCCTGGCGATCAACTATATCCGGAAAGCTGTGGGTTACGACAGTTACCTGCTGGAAAAAACAGAAGCAGGTGACCGCAGGCATGTCCTGGAGGAGGCTGATCTGATCCAAAATTCGGCCAGGGGCTGCCGGACACTTTCTCAGTGGAGAGATATCGTCGAGGAGAGAAGAAATACTGAGATGACAGAGAACCGGTCGGTGAATAAAAAGGCGGCAGAGATCGGTCAGGCAGAAGAAAAATCAGAGAGCAGGCCGGAATGCGGCGTAACACTGATCACCATGCACGGCTCCAAGGGGCTGGAGTACGATAAAGTCTTTATTCCCAACTGTAATGAAGGTGTCACACCGCACAAAAAGGCAAAAAGTGAGGAAGAAATCGAAGAGGAACGCAGGATGTTTTATGTCGCCGCGACAAGAGCAAAAAAAGAATTGACATTACTCTATATCACAGGAGAAACGGACACAAAAGAAGAGGGCGGTAACAGGAAACCGATACAGCCCTCAAGGTTTTTAAAAGAATTGCAGGAGCCTCTATAGTATCTCATCAAATTCGCAGCTGTCCAGATACTCGTCAAAGGCGTCCGCCGCCCGCTCATACTCCTCATCGTCTTCAATATAGCGCAGTTCCGGTTCCTCATCAGGATCCTCGGGGTTTTCCGAATAACCATAGATCCAGACATCACCTTCCGCGGTATCTTTATTCTCTCCAAGCGGAAGCAGAGCGATATAGTCTTTTTCGCCGACGGAAAAAATGGTGACGACAGAACAGGTGATGGTTCCCTCATCCAGTTCCAGCTCTACAGTCATCTCTTCTTCGGCCATATTCTTATCGGGTTCGGTAATGGTTTCAGGTGATTCATTTTTCATAGGATATCCTTCCTTTCTCTGGGTGAAAAGCAGCATCCGGCACGATCTGTTCCGGTCGTTCCAGCTCTTTCTTATAGTTTATAATTTTTGGCGTATTTTAGCAATCTCTTTTATAAAAAGAGTAAAACTATATGAAAAAACTCCACAGATGAAAATAAATATGTTATAATCACCTTGTAGGTTTAAAACCATCTAACGACACAGGAAAATCTTATGGATAAAAAAATTACTTTGAAGAGATGGGCTGCGGACACGACCGGTGTCAGTGTTACAGCCCAGGGCATCAGTATCCATGCAGAACTTTATGGCAGGAAAAGCAATGGCATTCTTTTGTATAGCAGGGAGAACGCAGAACCTGTCCGGATTGACTTCACGGAAGAAATGAAACAGGGCAGTGTTTATCGCTGTATGTTGTCAGGGGTTTCTTCACAGGATTATGACTATCTCTTTCATGAGGATGGGCAGCCTGTAATGGATCTATGTGCGAAGCGGCTCACAGGGCATCGCCTGTTTGGAGAAAAGCACAGGGAGGCCGGTAAAAAAGACGCTTTGCGAGCCTGTTCTTTTGTTTCAGAACAGTTTGACTGGCGGGGAGATAAACGGCCGGGCACCTCTTATGAAGACAGTATTTATTATGGCATGCACGTCCGCGGCTTTACAAAAGACGTTTCCTCCAGAATTAAGGAAGCGGGCACCTTTGCGGGCGTACAGAAAAAGATTCCTTATCTGAAAAAACTGGGTGTCACAGGCATTGTGTTACAGCCGGTCTACGAGTTTGAGGAGTGCATAAAAAAAACGGAGAACAGGACGGCTTCAGAGGCTGCGGCACAGTTCCGGGAGCCATCCACAGCAAAAATCAATTACTGGGGCTATCAGCCGGGATACTATATGGCGCCGAAAAACGCCTATGCTTATGGGGAAGATGCGGTAGAGGAGTTAAAAACGCTTGTACGGCAGCTTCATAAAAATGACATGGAAATCATTCTGCAGTTTTATTTTGAGCCCGCCATGCCGACAGCCCTGATATGCAGTATTCTGCTGTACTGGGCAGAGCATTACCATATTGACGGTTTTGAACTGATAGGTGCGGTGCTTCCGTTAAAGGAGATCGCAATAGAACCGGGGCTTTCGGATGTGAAACTGTGGAGCGCATGGTTCCCCTGGGAGGAGATTGCAGATGTAAAAAAAGACAGGAATCTTCTCCGCATTCCGGAACAGTATAAAAAACGTGAACAACTTAAAGCAGAGGAAGAGGAACGTAAACTTGCTTCTTTTAGCAGACATTATCAGGACATCATCCGATGCTTCTTAAAGGGCGACGGCGGTATGCTGTCAGCATTTTTACAGTGTCAGCGGGAACATCCCGGAGATCATGGTCAGATCAATTTTCTGGCATCCTACAATACGTTACGACTGGCGGACGTAGTCGCCTATGAACGAAAACACAATGAGGCGAACGGGGAAGATAACAGGGACGGCGAGGAAATCAATCACAGCTGGAACTGCGGTATGGAAGGGAGTACCAAAAAGAAAAATATTCTTGCACTGCGGATGAAACTGATGAAGAATGCGCTTGTCATGCTGTTTACGGCCCAGGGAACCCCGTTTCTGTTTATGGGTGACGAGTGGGGAAAGTCTTCGGAAGGCAATAATAATCCATGGTGTCAGGACAATGAAATGACCTGGCAGAAATGGAATCTGAAAAAAACGGAAAAACAGCTTCTTGCGTTTACCGGAGAACTCATTGCCCTGCGAAAGGCTCACGGTGTGATGCACCAGAGAGAACCTTTAAAGCTGATGGATTATTTATCCTGCGGGTGTCCGGATCTGTCCTACCATGGAAAGGAAGCCTGGCGCACCAGTATGGATTACCAGATGAGACACATCGGCGTGATGTTATGCGGGAAATACTGTACTGTAAACGGGAAAGAAGATGACTGCCTGTATATCGCATATAATATGCATTGGGAGTCCCACGAATTCGCGCTGCCGAAGCTGTTTAAAAACAGGAGATGGAAACTGTTTTTATGTACTGACGGTGATGCTTCGCAGGAGAATCCGACACAGGAGGGAGCTTCCCCGGACAGCGCGGCTCAGTCTGTGGTTACTTTACCCGCGAGAAGTGTGACAATTTATATTTCAGAGGAAGCGCCAAAGGCGCAGACAGGCAGGCGCAGAAACTGAGAGCAATTTTTTGTGCGGGTACAATTTCAGGTCCGCAACAGTTTGACCTTTCAGCTTCGACTGCCCGCGGGAATAAAAATAGACGGAATAAGGAACAGCAGGTTATGCATGTATGGGCACATTTTAAGACGATTACACATCACAGACGTCTTGTCAGAGCAGGATGTTTTCAGGTGGGATTATACTGGCAGGGACTGACCCACGACCTGTCAAAATATGCTCCCTCCGAGTTTCTGGTGGGTGCGAAATACTATCAAGGGACAAGAAGCCCCAACAATGCGGAACGGGAAGATATCGGTTATTCGTCGGCCTGGCTGCATCACAAGGGCAGAAACAAGCATCATTATGAGTACTGGATCGATTACTCGCTGCATGCCGAACCGGGCGGGATGCTGCCCTGTCCCATGCCGAAGAAATATATTGCGGAGATGATCATGGACCGGATCGCTGCCTGCAAGACGTATCAGGGGGATCATTACACGGACAGAAGTCCCCTGGAATACTATCTGCAGGGAAAAGATCCTGCGCCGCTTCATCCCAGTACGAGAAAGAGTCTGGAACATCTTCTCAGGATGTTGGCGGAAAAGGGTGAGAAGAAAACGTTTCTGTATATAAAATACAGATTTCTGAAAAAGCGGAATCAGGAAATTTTAAAAGGAAAGGATGGCAGGTAACATTGATAGACGGTAAAAAAGTACTTTTCAGCGGTATGCAGGCGACAGGAAATCTGACGCTGGGCAATTATATGGGGGCTCTCAAAAACTGGGTGACGCTCTGTGAGGAATACGAGTGTTTCTATTCCGTGGTGGATCTGCATTCCATCACGATCAGACAGGATCCGGCAGAACTTCGAAAACGGGCAAGAAATCTGCTGACGCTCTATATCGCAGCGGGGCTCGATCCGGAGAAAAACTGTCTGTATTACCAGTCCCATGTGTCGGGACACTGTGAACTTTCCTGGATCTTAAACTGCTATACTTATATGGGTGAATTAAACCGGATGACGCAGTTTAAAGATAAGGCGGCCAAACATGCGGATAACATCAACGCCGGACTGTTCACTTACCCGGTGCTGATGGCGGCGGATATCCTGTTATATCAGGCGGATGTAGTGCCGGTGGGGAAGGATCAGCTGCAGCATCTGGAGATTACGAGGGATATCGCCCAGAGATTTAATGCGATCTACGGGGATGTGTTTACTATTCCGGAGCCTTATGTCGGAAAGACCGGGGCAAGCATTAAGAGTTTGCAGGCGCCGGACAAAAAGATGTCCAAATCGGATGAAAACCCCAATGCCAGCATATATCTGATGGATGATCCCGATACGATCCTGCGGAAGTTTAAGAGAGCGGTGACTGACTCCGAGGCACAGGTGCGTTACAGAGAAGAACAGCCGGGAATTTACAATCTGATCAATATCTACAGTGTGTGTACCGGAAAAACGCCGGAAGAGGTGGAGAAAGAGTTTGACGGCAAAGGTTACGGCGATTTCAAGAGCGCGGTGGGCGAGGCCGTGGTGGGCGTATTAAAACCGTTACAGGACCGGTTCGCAGACCTGAGCAAAAATAAGGACTATATTGATTCCATTATCAAAAACAATGCGGAAAAAGCAAACTATTACGCGACAAAAACGCTGCGCAAAGTACAGAAAAAAGTAGGTTTTCCGGAGAGGATCCGATAAAAAATGTAATGATAAGCAATAGAGTGCGGCAAAGCTTTACATAAATCAGGCGAGGAGGAAACGTGCGATGCAGGGAAAATATGTGGCTTATGTATCAACCTATACCATGGGCACTTTGACTAATGACAAAAAGAGCTATGGTATCAAGATCTATGATGTAGATCTGAAAAACGGACGGTTTACACCGAAGGATCAGGTAGAGATCACCAATTCTTCTTATGTAACGATCTCCCATAACAAAAAATATCTGTATTCGATCACGGATATGGGAGTGGAATCATACCACATCGAGAAAGACGGGACGCTGACGAGGATCAATCAGGGTTCGATCAACGGTATGCGGGGCTGTTATTTATCTACGGACTATGAGGATAAATTTTTGTTTACGGCAGGCTATCATGATGGGAAAATCACAGCGCTGCGGTTAAACGAAGACGGTAGCATCGGCAATATTACGGATGAGATATTCTGTAAGGGTATGGGAAGCATGGCGGAACGGACTTCCAGGCCGCATGTGAGTTGTGTGAAGATGACGAGGGACAACAAATTCCTCTGTGCGGCGGATCTCGGTATGGACCATGTCAATGTGTACCTGCTTAACCATATGACCGGCAGGCTGAAACTGGTGGACATTATCAGGAGCGATCAGGACTCTGCTCCCAGACATATGAAATTCTCTCAGGACGGAAAGTTTTTATATGTGGTTCATGAGTTAAAAAACTTTATAGACGTATATACTTATGGCGCGGAGGGAAATATACCGGAATTCGAGAAGATTCAGACAATCTCCACAGTAAATGATTATCATGCATCCAATTCAGCCGCAAGCGCTTTGAATATTTCTGATGATTTCCGATATATTGTTTCTTCCAATGCGGGGGACAATACGGCAACCATCTACAAAGTAGACAAAAAGACCGGCATGCTGGAGAAGCTGCTTTGTCTGCCGATCAGCGGAGACTACCCCAAGGATGCAGTACTGTTTCCGGACAATAAGCATCTTGTTTCCTTAAACCATGAGTCCAACACGATGACGTTCTTTTCCACGGATTTAAAGAAAGGGCTGATTATGATGAATACAAAGGAGATTCCGGTGAATTCTCCGAACTGTATTATTTTCCATAAATTGGAGGCCTGATCGGACAGGAAGCGCTGTGGAGCGGAGGGAGTAATTTGTGCAGGAACTAATTGTCGGTTTTTAAAGAATTCTATAAATATTGTCCGAAATGCTTATCCGGTCGTACAGATTGGCATACTCAGATGCTTTTAACTCCGCAATATAGTTCATTTCGTAGTTTTTGTCAGGAAGACGCTTTTTTATAATGTCTACCGCTTTATTATAAGCAACGGCTGCTTCCACGGCGCTTTCATAGTAACCGATCAGATAGTAGCTTTTCAGATGGATTCTGGCCCGATATACTGTCTTGCCTTTTCTGCGGATCAGAGAAACCCCATGGTAGGTATTTAATATTTTGATATTTTCATACCGGAAATCGAAAGAGTCACCGTTGATAAACAGAAAATCTTTTCCGGGCACCGCATAATTTTTTATGCCGTAGCGGGAGGAGAGTGTCACCTGCATGCCGTAGTCCGCCACAAAGAGATGACCGCCCCGGCGCATGATCTTGTGGGAGGCATAGTAGAACAGATCTTCCAGATCAAATTTCAGTTCAGTCTCCGGTTCCAGATAATAGATAAAGTAGGTTTTCATCAGATAAACAGGGGTGGCAAAATAAAGTCCATTGTCCCGCAGGTTGATCAGGACTACCCACTTTTCAAAAGAGAGAGGCATCGTCTGCCTGTAATCATGGATTTTGAAGGATTTATCTGTAAGCACGGAAAAAGCCAGAAGATATGCGTCGTGCGCCGTCTTTTCTTCCGGATAACTGCCGAGACTGATATGTTTTTTCTGATGAGTGATGGAGGCACGGTAGGAAGGTGTGCCGTCTTTTAAGGTTGTTTCGTATACTCCGGGAAGGCTCATAGTATTCCATATTCCAAAAAATTGTCTGCCCGGCAATATTGTATCCTATCTGCAGGCAGATATATTACGTTTTGCGATGCACGTCTGTTTCACCAGGGGCCGTCACAATATCCAGAGATATTGTAACATATGCATACCGCAATGTCATTGATATTTTAGAATGAATAACAATTTAATACTTGCTTTTGTGAAATGGGGGGGTATAATATCGACAGATATTATACCAGCGCCGAGCAAAGCGAGTGTGCATCGCGAAGCGTGCCATGTGCATGAGCACAGGTTTTTTTTAAACAGGAAGGAGTTGCGGAGAGTATGGCAAGATATAAAGTATCAAACAAAAATATTTACGGATTTAAGGACAATCTATACCAGATGTTTCTGCTGATTCCCATCATATGGATTCTGGCACTGCTTGCGGAATTTGTTCTGGGGCCGCTTCTCTACGGCGTGTATGAGAAGGATGCCACTTTGCAGGAAGGTATGGCGGGGAGCGAGGCAGGAGGGGAGATTCCTGTGGCGGAGTCCATAGAAGATATGGAGAGATTCGGAACATTTACCATGATCGTAAGCGGTACGGTGCTCAAGTATGATACGTTCCGGATCGGGGAAGAGATCTATCATCGGATCGAGCTGCCCAGCGGGGAGAAAGTCTTTGCTCACATCAATAAAAAAGCTATGCTGGAAACAAACAAAGTCGGTGTCTATCGGCTTCCCGCAGGGGAATGGAGAGAATGGGAGACACCGGAGGAGGCCGCCATATATGAACAGAATCATTATGTCATGGATCATTATGTGGATATGTACGGGGATTATGTGCCGGTGCTGACAGAAAAGGATTACGGTATGGGACTTGGCAAAATGGCTTCCGCCTGGCTCTTCGTCATCGTGATGCTGTTATACCGGGTGATCGGTGTGAAGCGCTGGCGCTTTGCCCCTATGTTATTCTGGAAGAGAGATCCCCTTCTGCCGCGCAACGATCTGGAATGCTGGTGCGCTTCCAGCTTTGCGATCTGGGCCCATTCCTTTTCGATGCTGGAAGGATGGCCTTTAGTCACCGGAGTCCACGGCAGCCGAAAGGCGGTTGCCAATTTTAAAAATGTGGCGTTAGGGGAACAGTGGGATATCAAAAACAGGCAGGATGGCATCGAGACCGTGCATGAACTGGTGGAAAAACACGCAGGGCGTGTGGATACGGAATATCCAGGCTGGGATCTGTGCCGTGCAACGCAATTGCTTGGCATGATGTATCTGGTGAAGATGATAGACAGAGAGGAACTGGACCGCGAATTTTCCGCAACAGGAAAGGTGATCCAGCAGCAGTTTAACTCCTGGGATGCCATGGCGGAGAGTTATCTGGCCGGCTATGAGGCGTGGCTTAAGCGGATCGGGAATGCGAATGCGGCACAGAGTACAGCTTACCGCAGGAATATCTTCGAAAAACTGAAGGCAAATCCGGACGGACCTTACTCCGTACCCTTCCGAACGGATCTGACCTGGCCTGCCGCAGACGGCAAAGGGGAGAGAACTGTTATAAAGAGAGTTCTGGCGCGTTATCGGGTGTCTGTCTGAATCAATGAATGTTGATTTTGTATGATATGATCAATCGGAGGAGTTGAAACCAGGAAATAATATGAAACGGATTTTAGTGGTGGAAGACGACCTGGTGTTAAGCACAGGGCTGTGTTTTGAACTGGATGCGGCCGGATATGCTACCCAGGCGGCATATAACTGTAAAAAGGCGGAATATCTTGTGGAGCAGGAAAAGTTTTCACTTGCGATTCTGGATGTCAACCTGCCGGATGGAAACGGATTTGATCTGTGTAAAAAAATCAAGGAGGCCTATGCCGAACTGCCGGTCATCTTTCTGACAGCGAAGGATCTGGAAGCGGATGTGCTTGCCGGTTACGATCTGGGGGCGGAGGACTATATCACAAAGCCGTTCCGGATGCCGATCCTGCTGAAGCGGGTGGAAGTAGCTCTGCGACGGAGCGGAGGAATATCGGACAGACAGTCCGGTGGGGATTGTTACAGGGATGATTTTCTGGAGATAGATTTCGGAGCGTTTAGCGCATGGCGGGACGGGGAGAAACTGTCTGTTACGCCCAATGAGTATAAGCTGCTCAGGGTGCTGACCGCCAATGCGGGAAATGTGGTGACGAGAAGACTGCTGCTTGAAAAGCTCTGGGACTGCGACGAGAATTTCATTGACGACCATACGCTGACCGTGACGATGAACAGGCTGCGGGCAAAGATCGAGGATGAAAAGCACTCCTATATCAAGACGGTGCGCGGGATGGGGTATATCTGGGAGAACAGGGTGTGATGCCTGACGCAGGAAAAAATCCATGCCATTTGGTTATGCATAATCGACACATGGATTGTCGGTGCGAGGCGATTATTGCGGGAGTGTTACTATCCTGCACAGGAAAGGATCTACTTTGACATGACAGGACATAAAAGTGAAATGATCATCTGCCGGGGATTGCCCTTTGTCGTGGTACTCCTCACAGGCGGATTTCTCTATACGGTGTGGGTCTGGGTACCCCGGCCGGAAATACGATATCTGTTGACCGCATTTTTTGGCGGAATCTGTCTGCTCGCACTCCTGTGGACGTTGTTGCAGAGGCGGCAGATCTGCCGTTTTGCAGACGAACTGTGCGTTACACTGGATCAGCTTCTGGAAGAGCAGAAACCGTTGGGATATTTTGTTTATGAGGATACGCTGACTGCGAAAGTACAGGGGAAATTTCTGCAGTTTTATGATCTGATGAGCGAGGAAAAACAGCGGAGCAGACAGGACAAGCAGGTCATTCAGGAGTTAGTATCCGACATCTCCCATCAGGTCAAGACGCCCATCGCCAATCTGCAGATGTTTCTGGATATCTTAAAATCCCATGAGTTAAGCGACGAGAAGCGGACAGAGTTTCTGGATATGACAAAAGGGCAGTTAAATAAACTGGATTTTCTGTTACAGTCGTTAATCAAAATGTCCAGACTGGAGACGGGTACGTTTGCGCTCCATATGGAGAGTGTGAACCTGTATGATACGATTGCCCGGGCAGTGAGTGGGGTATGGGCTAAGACGGAACGAAAGAAGATTGTTTTGTCGGTGGAATGTGAAAACTTCGTCACTGCAAAATGTGATCCGAAGTGGACGGCCGAGGCGCTGGAAAATCTATTGGACAACGCCGTAAAATACACGTCTGTGGGAGGCAGTATCCGGATCAGTGTGCGCCCCTGGCAGTTTTATACCAGAGTGGATATCGCGGATACCGGGATGGGCATATCTGAGGAGAACTACCATAAGGTATTTCAACGGTTCTGGCGGGGAGAGGATGCGGCCATGGAGGAAGGCGTGGGACTGGGGCTTTATCTGGCCCAGAAGATCGTCACCAGGCAGAGAGGATATATCAGTGTGAAGGCGGAAGAGGGGAAGGGAAGTGTTTTCTCCGTGTATCTGTTGACCTGAAAAGTCAACCGCAATCTATACTGATTTGCTTTTTTATATCATGAGCAACAGGTTTATTCAAAAAACGGGAAAACAATACAATGGATATTATCACAATATGCAACCTGAAAAAATATTATGGTTCCGGTGAGCGGATCGTTCGGGCGCTTGACGGCGTAAACCTGACGGTTGCCCAGGGAGAATTTATCGCTATTGTCGGTGCTTCGGGCTGCGGCAAGACGACGCTTCTCAATATGATGGGCGGTCTGGACCGGCCTGCTTCAGGAGAAGTGATCGTGGACGGTGTGAATCTCGCTTCATTGAAGGAAGCGCAGCTTGCGGTATTTCGTCGCAAAAAGGCAGGATTTATCTTCCAGAATTATAATCTTGTCCCCACGCTGACAGTGGAAGAAAATATTTATTTTCCGCTGGATCTGGACTGCTCGACACCGGACAGGAAATATCTGCGGGAGATCATAGAACTTCTCGGACTGCAGGATAAACTGGCTGTTTTTCCGGAGCAGCTTTCCGGCGGGCAAAAACAACGGGCGGCCATTGCCAGAGCTTTGGCGGCAAAACCGTCCGTGATTCTGGCAGACGAGCCTACCGGCAATCTGGATTCAAAGAACGGTCAGAATGTGGCAGGTCTGTTAAAGATGACAACAGAAATCTGGCATCGGACATTGGTCATGGTCACCCACAACCAGGAGCTGGCGCAGATGGCGGATCGGGTAATACGGATGCAGGATGGACGTATTACAGAAAATTAGTGGAATGGCAAATCGATCTTAACTGAAATCATGCTGAACAATAATAATCTGAAAATTTGCCGCAGATTGATTTTGCGGGATATCAAATTTCATAAGGGACAGTATCTTCTTTCCGGTATCGCGGTCATGCTTGTGTGCATGCTGTATACCTTTACTTTGTGTCTGGGAAATCTGACCTATGACGGATTTATCTATTCCTATAAGATGATGTATGGATCCAACAGCCATATTCTGTTTTATGATCTGACGCCCGCCCAGGCAGTAAAGGTGGAAAATCACAGAATGGTACGGGAAAGCGTTTCTCTCTTTACCTTAGGCACACTGCATGATGAAATGCTGGGCGTCCGGAATGTTAAACTGGCGGTGGTTTCTCCCGGCTGGGCGAAAGAGACCGCCTCTGTACCGCTGACAGGGCACATGCCCCGGGAAAAGGGAGAGATCGCGTTGGATGAGATCACAATGAATTCCCTTGCAATCCCCCATGAGATCGGTACAGAGGTATCTGTTACATGGACGCAGACAGCAGACGGCTCAGAGCGCACGGACAGATTCATTCTCTGCGGTTTCTGGGAAAACCGTATGGGGGAGACGGAAACCTGTGCCTGGGTGACACAGGAAACTGCCCTGGCACTTGGAGATGTTCCGGATAAACTGACGCTCGGTGTTATGCTGTATAGTCCGACGGATCCGGAAAACCAGGCTCGGGAAATCCTTTCTGATCTCGGTATACAGGAAATTCGTTTTACCACAAATCTGGCCTGCAACGAAGCGAGAAAGGAAAATGCCGGTGAGAGATCCATGAAGTTTTACCGGCTGACGCTGATCGTGGCGCTGTGTGGCCTTCTGCTGCTGTTTCAGATGGAAAAACTTCTGGCGGGACAGAACATCCGATTTTACGGCCTGATCAAAAGTCTTGGGATGACGCCCAGACAGTTGCGGGTGCTGTCGGCCGTGCGAGCGATCCTTTTATCCGTTACAGGAATCCTGCCCGGATGGATAGCGGGATTTATGATCTGCGCCTTTGTTGCACCTCATGTGATGGTTGGCATGGAGGAGAATCCGGCCTTTTTCTTTTTGAAAATCTGGCCCTTTCCTGCTGCAGCCATTCTGACCTTTCTGACCGTATTTTTCTCCTGTCTGCCGGCTATACGCAGCGCAGTAAAAAATACGCCTGTGGAGATGCTGCGCTATGAGGAGAGAGACAGAAAGAAAAGAAGAAAAGCAGGGCGCAGACGTACATCCCTGTTTTTGCTGGCCCTGTCCGGTCTTTTCAGGCAGAAAGGCCGATTTGTGGCTGCTTCGGTGTCTCTGCTTATCTCGCTCAGCATTCTGTGCTGTATTCAGACTATAGCAGCCAGTTACGATGAGACAAAATATCTGCAGGAAAGGTCACTTTTTGACTACCGGATCGCCGACGCGTCCGCAGCAGCATCTATGCAGCGGTATAATCCGAAGAGCCGGAGCATTACACGGAGCATGTATGAGGCTCTGGCCGCCCATCCTGCCGTCCGGGAAATCGGGATGGTCTGCACCATGGAAGTACCCATGCATGCAGACCTGCAGGATCGCGCGCAGATCGTGGCTGTCTTTGAGGAGACCGATGAAAACGGCATTGCCAGAAAAGAACATATGGCTGACGATCCCGACTGGATGACCGGCTATGAGACCATGCGGGAGAGCGGGGATTACATCGGCATCGTCACAGGAGTAAACGGACTGACGTTAAAAAGGGCAGTTACGGACAATCTGTTGATTGAGGGTTCTTTTTGCGAGGAACTATTTGCCACAGGCCAATATGTAGTGGCCGCCGGAAGTTCTTCTACCTTAAAAGACACGCCGCCTGCGGGAAGCAAAGTAACGATAAGCGGCAGGGAGTTTGAGATCATGGCGTCTGTTCCCTGGCTGCCATCCATGATCTCCGGCATGGACAGCAAAGAAGCACAGTTCAACGTAACTTACTTCATGCCAGTGGACGTTTTTGAGGAATTGTTTCCCGACCATGGTATCCGAAACGTAGCGGTAAATATTGACCAAAATGGTCAAGACGCTTTCGAACAATTTCTGACTGATCTTTTACAGGATACAGGAGCAGATGTAATATCTGTCAAAGACCATCAGTGGGTTTTTCACAATGCGGTTTTTCACAGTTGTATGATACCGTTTTTTGTGGGCAGCGTCATGCTGTTTATCGGTCTGTTAAGTTTTGTCAATGCGCAGATGATGGGAATTCTTGTGCGGAAAAAGGAATTTGCTGTCTATGAGAGCCTGGGAATGACTGTGCGGCAGCTTCGCAGGCTGCTTTTTCTGGAAGGTGTCCTGTATCAGGGGGCAATGTTTCTTCTGGTGATTCCGTCTGTGGCGGCCTTCACTTATATTGCAGGGCAATGGTGGCTTGCCCACACGAATGTCTGGTGTGTTACCTGGCAGTATTCCCTGACGCCATTGTGGCTTACGCTGCCGCTTTTGTCCCTGATTTCTTTTGCTGTTTCTTTCGGGTTTCTGCGTTCTGTCACAAAAGAGAGCGTCACAGAAAGACTGCGTATCTTCCGGTAATCTTTTTCATGCTCATGAAAGTCACAAAAATGTACCTTTTCTGTACCCTGTCTGTAACTTTTCTCTGCTATGATTTTTTTATCAGATTAAAATCTCCATATAGAATTAACGGCTTTTATGGAGCAAGGTAAAAACAGGTTTGGACAAATCTGACAGGAGGATCATATCATGGAAGTTATCGTCAAGGCAAACGGACTCAAAAAATATTACGGAAAAGGAGAAACCCTGGTGAAAGCACTGGATGGCGTAGATCTGGAGATCGAGCGGGGAAAATTTACCGCCATCGTCGGCACCAGCGGCAGCGGAAAGTCAACGCTGCTAAATATGTTAGGCGGACTGGACGTACCGACAGAAGGCAGTGTGCAGATCGGCGGACAGGAGCTGTCCCGTTTAAACAGCGAGCAGGCCACTATTTTCCGCCGCAAACAGATTGGCTTTATTTTCCAGAATTACAATTTGATCCCGGTGCTTACCGTCTGGGAGAATATCATCTTTCCGATCACACTGGACGGGCGCAGGCCGGATAAGAAGTTTATTATGGAGGTGGTTCAGTTTCTCGGCCTGGACAGCAGGCTGGATACTCTGCCAAACAATCTTTCCGGCGGTCAGCAGCAGCGGGTGGCGATCGCCAGAGCACTTGCTTCCAAACCTTCCCTGGTCCTTGCAGATGAACCCACAGGCAATCTGGATTCCAAAACCAGCGACGATGTGGTGGGGTTGTTAAAGGTGACCGGCAGCCAGTTTCGCCAGACTATCGTGATGATCACCCATAATCCCGATATCGCAGCGCAGGCCGATCGGATCATCCGGATCGAAGACGGAAAGATTGCCGGGTAAGACAGACAAACCGGGGAAAGGCAGGGCAGTGACAGATGAATTTTAAACCGATTACTATGTTAAATAAAAGACTTTTTCAGAAAAACAAAGGACGCAATCTGGCAGCTGTAACGGCTATTGCGCTGACAGCACTGATGTTTACGACGCTGTTTGTACTGAGTCAGAGCATGAACAAAAATCTGATCGAGATGACTTTCCGGCAGACCGGCTATGATGCGCAGATCTCTTTCAAGGATATCACCGCGGAACAGGCGGAAAAGATCGCAGCTCATCCGGATGTGGCGGAAGTTGGGCAGAGCATGGTTGTGGGAATCGGCAGAGGGGATGCTCTGGCAGGAAGGCAGTTGGAGATCCGTTTCGCGGATGAAAGCTATGCAGCACATTCCTTTGCAGCGCCGTCTGTCGGCAGGATGCCTCAGACGGAAGAAGAGATCGCTCTGGATAACCTGATCCTTGACAGACTGGGGATCCCCCACGAACTGGGACAGAAAGTACGTCTGGAATGGATCGCGGATTTTACGGAAGAGGAAAGCAGAGTGTCTGAGTTTACATTATGCGGTTTCTGGGAGGGGAATGAATCTTCCTATGCCAGTATGGCCTGGGTGGACAAAAGGTTTGCAGAGAAAGTGGCGGGAGAGTTTACGGCAGATGAGAAAACTTCGTCCTCTTCACGGATCATCGGTATTTATATGGCGCAGATCACCTTATATGATGATAAAAATATGGAAACCGTAATGGATCATATTCTGGAGGATACCGGTCTCACCGGGCTGGAATACAGTGTGAATCTTGCCTATGATTCGGATATGAACCGTATGGCGGCGAAAGAGAATCTCCCCATGTATTTTGGAATGCTTTTAGTTTTTGCAGCGGGCTATCTCATCATTTACAATATTTTTCAGATCTCTGTCACAACGGATATACAGTTTTATGGGAAGTTAAAAACTCTCGGTATGACAAAGAAACAGCTGAAAAAACTGATTTATGGGCAGGCAGGTTATCTATGTCTTGTGGGGATTCCTGTGGGCATGATCCTGGGTTATGCGCTGGGGGCAGTTTTGGTTCCCGTGCTGCTTCCGGAGCGGGATGCATCAGTATCCGTCAGCCCGATTATCTTTATCGGTTCTTCTCTGTTTGCAGCAGTTACCGTACTGATCTCCTGTATGCGTCCTGCGAGGATGGCCGGAAAGGTGTCTCCGGTGGAGGCGCTGCGTTACAATGATATACAAAGCGATTTTCACTACGGCAAAAAACACCTGACAAAGAAACGCAGCAAAAATGCAGGACTTACTGCTCTGGCATGGTCAAACCTGGGACGAAATAAAAAGCGCACAGTCACTGTGATCTGCTCTCTGACGCTGGGGCTGACATTGATGAGTGCCTTTTATGCCAAAAACGCTGCTTTTGATATGGAAAAATATCTGAGTGACCTGACGCTTTCAGATTATCAGATCGATGAGGCCACCAATGAGGAGTACCAGAGAGGATATGATCCCTGCGGCGATACGCTGAATGAAGCGTTGAGGACACAGGTGGAGACCATGGAAGGACTGGAAGGAACAGGGTATCTGTACAGTCACGATACGGAAGTTACCCTGGATGAGCAGACCATTTCCAATCTGCAGAATTTCTATCATGAGGAAAGACTGGCATATTGGGCTTCCTATGATCCCATCGGTCCTGAGGCACTGTTGAGATCCCTGGAGGAAAAAAGAGCAGGTTGTATCGCCTATGGTGCGGATGGGACTGTATTGGAAGCCTATACTGCAACAGAGCGCCTGTTGGATGGTAGTTTTGATGCGGTACAGTTTACCACAGGAAAATATGCTCTCGCCATTGCCCCCGCAGGGGATGAGGGCCAAAAGCCCGGAACCGTATCCGTGGGGGATCAGGTAGTGATAGAAGGATATTCCTACACGGTAATGGCAGTGCTTGACGACTGGAATGTGGTGACAGAGGGCGCCAAAGAAAACGGCCCGAACGATGATTTCTATCTTAAGTTCATCCTGCCGACGGAAATTTTTCGGAAAAACTGGCCGGAAAACACACCGCGGAAGCTGTTCTTCAATGTGGAGGATGGATTTATCGACAGAGCCGGGGAAATGCTGGAAACATACCAGAACAAAACCGGCGTCACGTTCACTGTGACATCCCGCGCATCCATGACCAGGCAGTATGAGAGAGAGACGCGTTCTTCCGCCGTTATGGGCAATGTGATCAGCATCGTGATCGCGTTGGTCGGCGTACTTAATTTTGTGAATTCCATGGTCACGTCCATCGTCTCAAGAAAGAAGGAATTTGCTATGATGCAGAGTATCGGTATGACAAAAAAACAGCTGTGCGGCCTCTTAGTCAGAGAGGGCATGCAGTATGCCTGGATCACATTGACTGTCACCTATGCAGTAAGTGCCCTTGTGGTAGGCATCGGTGTACGGGCCATGGTGGAGGGTGGCTTTACCACATTTCATTTTACGCTTCTGCCCCTTGCGCTCTGTACTCCTATTTTGTTGATATTTGCTTTTTTGATTCCGTATCTTTGTTTCAGAAAGATTGAAAGTAATCCGCTGGTGGAAAGACTGCGGATGGAAGAGTAAACAGATCATGGAAGATTATTTGAAAGTATTTGAGAAGCTGTGAAAGTAATTGCGAAAAAGCCATCCTGCGGGTGGCTTTTGCCATTTATGATCCGGACAATGCCGCCAGCTTACCAGAATGCATATTGATATAAATATCCTGCAGTTCCTGTTTATCCTTTATTTCATGGGTAAGCTTTATGTACTCATGTCGGCTTATATACTATTTGTATTGGTAATTAAACTGCCGGACAAGGCTATAAAAGGGTACAATAAATTATCCTGCAAAAAATTTTTCAAAGAATATGGTATCCTGCAGGATTCTTTGAGTGTCCCTCTTTTCACAGTACTTTTTTAAGAGGATCTGCGTTTTATCTCTTTATAAAGCACGCTCTCTTCTTCGCTGAATGTGATCTCGACTACATCACTTGCCTGACAATGCAGAATCTGGCACAGCCTGTGCAGAGTTTCCATGGTAATATTTTCATTATGCCTGATATTTCTCATAGTATGGCTGCTGATATTGTAATGGTTGACCAAACTGTATGTTGTAACACCACGTTCTTTCATCGTACGCCATAAGGCTTCGTAATTATACATGGATTCTCCTTCTCCTCCCTTTTTATTCTGTTTCTATTATTGCCTCTCATTCCCAGGATGAATATATTGCATATAGTGAACGCATTGTACTTGGTGAACACATGATGCATATGAATGGCTCCTATTAGGAACACTGTAATATCAAGGCTTTTCGGAGCCTGCAACCACAAAAAAATAAAATTAGAGCTATCACATTACGCAGAAAGCCGTCCGGGAAGAAAAAACGGGCGGCTTTTTTGCGTGGATAGCCGGGAGGGAGGCGAAAAAATAGTAACAAACTTTTAACACAAAATTTGTGCAACATTCACGAAAATAAAAAGGAGGTAACGAATGGCAGACGAAAAGCTGAACACGAGCCCGGAGGAAAATCCCCAGCCCAGCCTGTTCGATACGGGCCCGGCTGAGGCTCCCACGCCGGAGCCCCCGGCCCCGGAGAAAGCCCCCGAGCAGGCCGCCGGGGAACCACCCGCGCAGGATGCCCCCGCTGGGGCCCCCGGCGAGGTGAACGTATCCGCTGACCAGATTGAAAAGCTGATGGCGGAGCGCCGGGCGGCGGAACGTGCGGAGGTTGAGAAGAACGAGCCGCCCGAACCGGAACAGCCGCCCACCCCGGCCCAGGAAGAAAAGACCACCGGGGAAAAGGCTCCCGCCAAAAAGGGCAAGACCGCCAAGGAAAAAACGCCCGAGCCGGATAAGCCCAAGGGCAGGCGTGGCCGCAAGCCGAAGGAGGAAAAAGCGGAGCCCGGCAAGCCGGGAGGGACGGGGGCCCGCCGTGGCCGCCAGGCCAAGGCTGACAAGGCGGCCACGGACAAGCCCCCGTCCCCACCTCGAGACAAAATGTCCCAAAGCAAAGGGACAAAAGCCGCCACGGTAAAGGAAGAGGCCCCCGCCGCTCCCCCGCCTGCGCCGGAAGCGCCGCCCCAGCCCCGTGACGCGACCCGCGCCGAAAAGGAAGAGATTGTCTATCTCAACCTCTCGGAGCTGTTCCCGTTCAAAGACCATCCCTTTGGTGTCCGTGACGATGCGGAGATGAAAGGGCTCGTGGAGTCGGTCAAGGACAACGGCGTACACCAGCCCGCGCTGGTGCGTCCCCGCGAGGGCGGGGGCTATGAGATCATCGCGGGCCACCGCCGCCAGCGGGCCAGTGAGCTGGCCGGGTTTGCAAATATGCCCTGTATCGTCCGCAACATGACGGACGATGAGGCAATCCTGGCTATGACGGATGACAACCTGCGCCACCGGGAAAAGATTTTGCCGATGGAAAAGGCCCAGTCGCTGAAAATGCAGGTGGAGGCCATCAGCCACCAGGGGGCAAAGCTGGAGGGCGTGGCCGCCGGAGACGTGGGGAAACGCTCCACGGAAATCGTGGGGGAGCGCAACGGCATGAACTACAAGCAGGTGCAGCGGTATATCCGTCTGACCGAGCTTGTGCCGGAGCTCCAGTCTATGGTGAACGAGAAAAAGCTGTCTTTCACCCCCGCCGTGGAAATCTCGTTCATCAAGCCCAAGAACCAGAGGTTCATCGCCGTCTCCATCGAGGGCGAGCAGGCGTCCCCCTCGCTCTCCCAGGCCCAGGAGCTCCGCAAGCTGGACAAGGAGGGGAAACTGAACGGCGATGTGATTGACGGCATTTTGAGCCGTGAGAAAAAGGAGGTAGACAAGGTGATTATTTCCGCCGCTGAACTGAACAAGTATTTCGGCAAGGATGCCACGCCCCGGGAGATGAAAGACCAGATTATGGAGCTGCTGGCCGCGTGGAAAGAGAAACAGCCCCCGGAGCGTACCGCCCCGGAGAAAAAGACCGACCGGGAAAAGTGAGCCTTGAGACATTTTGTCCCAAGGCTTTTCTCTTTCCCGCGCCCCTCCCCCGCGCCTTGCATGGCGTTCTTTTTAGAGAGGGGCTCTGGTGGTATATCCCCCGTCGCCGCCTACTACCGAGCACAGCCGGGAGTGGGCAGTCAAGGGGCGGAACGCCCGCCGCCTGCGGCGGCTTGCCCTTGACGGCCCGCCCCGGCTGTGCCACCCCTCCCGGCGCGGCGGGGGATATATCCTCCAGAGCCGCCCCCTTTCCCATGAATGGGAAAGGGCGGGGGGAAAGGGTTGAACGACAACTATTAAAATATCGGAGGTAAACGACTATGAAACGACCCCTTGCTTACATCACCGCCGCTTGGTATGGCGGCGACACGGAAAACGCGGAGCTTGCCGCGCAGTACTGCCGGGCGGTTTACGATGCGGGCTTTGCCCCTATCTGCCCCGCGCTGTTTCTGCCCCTTTTCCTCAATGACGCGGTTCCCGAGGAACACAAGAGCAGCATCGACATTGGCCGTGACCTGCTCCGCCGCTCCCGGGTGCTGGTGGTGTGCGGGCATACCGTCACCGAGTCCATGAAGAACGACATTGCTGTGGCCCAGCGGCTGGGCATCACTGCCACCACCCTTGAGGGCATCCTGACCGTCAAGGGCCAGGGCCGCCGCTGACATGGCCGCACTGTTCGAGGCGTACATCACCAATCTGGGGAAATACAACGAGGGCGAGCTGGTGGGGGAAACGCTGAAATTCCCCACCAGCCCCCAGGCGGTGGAGGCGCTGTTAAAGAATATCGGCGTGGACGGCATACGCTACGAGGAATTTTTCATCACCAGCTTTGACGGCGATGTACTGGGGCTCTATGACTATCTGGGCGAGTATGAAAATCTGGACGAGCTGAACCATCTGGCCTGCCTGCTCTCGGAGCTCCCCCAAAGCGAGATTGAAAAATTCGAGGCCGCGCTCCATATGGGGGCGCATACCTCCAGCGTGGCGGACATCATCAACCTTGCGGAAAATCTGGACTGCTTTGAATTTTACCCGGAGATTGAAAGCGAGGAGGATTTGGGCCGCTATTTTGCGGAGGATTTGCCGATCCCCGCCGAGCTGAAAGACTACTTTGACTATGAGGCATACGGGCGGGACATATCCATCAACGAGGACGGCCACCTTGCCCCCGGCGGCTATATCGTCCAGACGGGCGATATTAAGGAAGTCTACCACGGGATAGAGGATATTCCCAAGGAGCACAAGGTTTTTGCCCTCCCCCGGCTCTCCATCCGGGAGCAGATGGCCGCCTACAAGGAAGTGATTGACCGTTCCTCTCTGGAGGCTGAACGCAAGCACCCGGAAACAAACCGGGACGAGCGGTGACTTCGAGACAAAATGTCCCAAAGGCCGGATGGCCTATCCCCCATGAAAGGAGGCGGCTCTGATTGATTGACGAGGATGTTTCCCGGCGCACTATCGCGCTATCCATGCGGACGGGAAAGCTGACGGCCCGGGTGCTGGCCTATGCGCTCCGGGCGGCTGGCCGGAAGATACAAAAGGAGCACCGGGCCCACCAGACGCCCCACGGCAGGCAGTCCGTGAAAAAGCTGATGGCTCACGGCGCGGCCACGAACAGCATTGAGCTCACCGGGGCCCCAAAAGAATTTGACCGGGTGGCCCGGAAGTGGAATGTTGACTATGCCTTTTACAAGACCGGGCCGGACAAGTATCTGCTGTTCTTCAAGAGCGGGCAGGCGGACGCAATCGCCGCTTGTTTCGGAGAGTATTCCCGCCGGGTGCTGGATAAGGCAAAGACTGACCGCGTACCCATCCGGGAACAGCTCAGACGGGCCGCCGCCGAGATACTGCGCCAGCCCGCGCCCCAAAGGAAAGACCGCGTAAAGGAGGCCGCCCATGAGGACAGATAAGCTGAAAAAGTACCTTTTGCCCAACCTCCCCTATCTGTTCATCGGCTGGGCCTGCCTGAAAGTGGGGACGGCCTACCGTCTGGCGGCGGGGGCGGATTTGGCCCACAAGCTGGTGGGGATGGTGGCGGCCCTCGGCCCGGCCTTTGCCGACTTCGCGCCGGGGCTTGCTCCTTTTGACTGGCTCACTGGCATCGCGGGGGCTGTGGCGATCCGGCTGATTATCTATCAGAAAAGCAAAAAAGCCCAAAAATACCGCCGGGATGAAGAGTATGGTTCGGCCCGCTGGGGAACGGAAAAAGACATCAAGCCGTTCACCGACCCCAGGTTTGAAAACAACATCATTCTGACCGGGACGGAGTTTCTCACCACCAACACCCGGCCCGCCGTCCCCGCCAACGCCCGGAACCTGAATTGCTGTGTTGTCGGTTCCTCCGGCTCCGGCAAGACCCGGTTCTGGCTTACCCCGCAATTACTCCAGGCCCATTCCTCCTATGTGGTGGTA
>Ga0137297_10085_pt1 | contig 71263 bp, 89 predicted proteins | sample RamsorincwithD2O_FD_97191 | JGI IMG/M metagenome (GOLD analysis project Ga0137297, IMG submission 97191) | Mouse cecal microbial communities from Vienna, Austria - Mucin amended with D2O | ecosystem: Host-associated > Mammals > Digestive system > Large intestine > Cecum | place: Austria: Vienna...
GTAATTAGTGTTAATTCTATTTTAGCATCTTCATTATAATCTCTTTTTAAATATAATGTTTTTTCTCTTCCAAAATATCCTTCTTCATCATAATAAAATACTCTCCATGTTCCTCCTTTTGGTGAGTTATATTCTACTTCTTTTCCTATATATTTTTGTATATTACTTGAGTTTATTTTACTCTTCGCCTCTTCCACTGTCATTATATTATTCTTTCCATCTAATCCTAAGTTCTCTAGTGTTTCATCTAGATATTTTCAAAACTTTGCATCTCACTCGCTTCATTTGTCTCTGCTTCTCTCCATGTATTTGCTGCATTTCTTGCTCTGCTAAATAGCCCATTATTTCCTACTGTTAAACTTATTGCTACTCCTGCTAATATTAATAGCACTATTATTGTTACAACTAATGCTATTAGCGTTATTCCTTCGGACGACTGATAGTCGCCCCTACAACCCTTTTTTATTAGAATCCTAAATTCCACGCCAAAAACTATGCCTTTTAGATTTTTCTAATAAGACATAGTTTGCTATGTTTACATAAGTTTATTATGTTAAACCTTACGATATATAGTATCAAGCGTTTTAGCGTTTTTCATTTGTGTTTTCCCTATTTATATTTTTATTATTTTATCATATGCTTATATTTTTTTCTATAGTTTTGTTTTGAAGTTCTTACTTTGCCTTTGCAAAATTATATTTGGGATAAATTCTCCGTCCCTAATTCTCATTTTTGTTTATTCTTAAATTATTTCATATTTAATTGATTTTTAGGCATTTTCATTATATAATATACATAACTTTTTTAAATTTTCACCTAACTTTAGGAGGTACAACATGAATAAGAAATTAAGAAGTGATGCAAAATTAACAAAACAACTTCGGATAGTTTTAAATTCCGATTTTGACAAACGTGAGGGAAAAGTACAGAGCAGGATGAACCGGTTAAAGGTTGCATATTGCAGGAGAATACTGAGAAGAAAATTCTACAGGTATTACACTAATGCTTTTTGTGACTTTTTATTGGACAAATTGAGATATGCACCTGATAAGCGCAGAATGCATTTTACTATTTTGGAATACAGGTCATTTGGTTTAGACCAAAAGTTGCTCACTATAGGATTATATGATTCTAAATGTCCTACACCATTATTTTATGATGATGTAAGTTTTAAGACATTTGCTAGAGGATTTCCACATGAAGAATATTTTATGAAACTTTTTCCAATTAATAATATGAGAGATTTCATAAGTATTATTTGGAAAAGTCCCTCTTCCTACACAGATTCATATCAGTTCTTATACAACATTTTTTCCCGAAAATCTATTCCTATGGAGGATGAAATCTGCTTATTGCTAAAAGGTATGCTTTTTTGCGAATGCAATCTTGCATATAATGAAAATTATACAGCAGAGCCCTCTTATTATTTGTCTATTACTTCTCTTTTCTAATTTCAATTCTATTGCAAAAAGTGGTGTATTAAATCAATCTAATCTTACATATCACTTAACTCCACATATTTGCATGTTTGTTATATTATAATAATATAGCAAAGGCATTTGGTAGCTTTACCAAATGCCTTATTTCTATTTTGTTATATTAATTGTTTATATAACATATTTCTTTATTAATATTACTCCACCTGCTATTATAGCTAATATTCCTGCTGATATTGCTATATATGTTGGTGCTTTTCCTGTTACCATTGATATTATTACTGGTGCATCATCTATATCATCTTCTCCTGGTTTTCTGTTATTTGGAACAGAATCTATATCTGGTGTATCACTATCATTTTTGTCTTTACTTATTTCTGCTACGTTCTCCATAACAAATCCTATATTTTCTTCTCCATTTATCCATGTTAGTATTACTTCTACTGTTGCTGTTTCCCCTGGTTTTAATAGAGTATCTTTTAATTGATCTGTTGTTATTTTTCCATCTACTTTTTTCCATAGTGGATTATCTGCTGGATTGAACTCTAAACCTTGTGGTATATAGTCTGATATTTCTGATGCATATCCTGGTATTTCTCCCTCGTTTGCAACTCTTATATTATATTTAAATTTTATTACTGTATTGTCTATTCTCTTTTGGTTTACATCTACTCTTACAACTGGTTCAGGATCTTGTTCTGCATAGTGCCCTGTATTTTTTACTTTTTCTAGTCCATCTTCTATTACTATTACCTGACTTACCCATTTTCTTAATGCCAAATCAAAATATTGTACATATATTTTTTCTATATCTTGGTCATCTTCTCCATCTACCCACTTATCTGGTGTTGAATCTATATCTGTTACATCATTTCCATCTTTGTCTGTATCTTTGCTTATTTCTGCTGAATTTATTATTATTCTATCTGAGGTATTTGGTTCTGATACTTTAAATGCTACTTTTACGTCTCTATAATCTGGTCCTTGCATTGTCTCCACATCATATGCTTTTAACAGATTATCTCCTTTTACTGTTTCGTTTTCTTTTGATAGATAATCACTCCTAATATGTGTAGCTTTGTTTACATCATCTGTAATATTTCCATCTTTATCATACATTTTCCATTTGTATTGTTCATTTATTGAATTATCTGGTAAGAATATTAATCCTTCTGGTATATCATCTTTTATTTCTGCTGCATATCCTGATTGTGTACCTTCGTTGTATAATCTTATTGTATATATAACTATATCATTTTGGCATACTCTTACAGGATCTTTTGTATGATTATATTCAAAACTTGTTATGATGTTTCCATTTGCATCTAAAGTTCCATATTTTGATGTATCTACTTGTGGTATTCTACTTGTAACTTGATCTTTGTTTACTCCTGTTATAAATTTTCTTAATGCTAAATCAAATTTTTCTAGTATTACTTTTTCAAAGTCATCGTCATCTTCTTGACCTGGTATATAATCTTTTCCTGATTCTATTTCAGTTTTTTTATAATCTGGTAAATTTTCATCTGATGGTAATACTACATTTTTTACATTATCTCTATCTACTAAATTAGATTCATTACTATATTTTGTTATTTCAGCTATATTAGTTATTTGTTTTAATGTAGGAGCAGTATCTTTTACTTTGCATCTTACTTTAACTTCTTTATAGCTTATCTTTTTAGTATTAGAGTTAAATGCTTGTATAATATTATCTTTATCATTTTCTTTTGATAGTTTTGTTGTTCTTATTGTTCTTTGTGTTGAATCTGATGGATCTATTATCCAACCATATTGTGCATTTAAATCATCTTCTACTATAAATTCTAATTCTGGTGGCAGATGATCTACTATTTCATCTACATATCCATCTACTTGACCTTCATTATATACTCTAATTGTATATGTTACTATATCTCCAGCCTCTACGCTTACTGGATTTTTAGTATGATTATAATGTGCTGTTGTTTCTCCTCTACCATCTATTAATGGTGTTACATCTACATTTGGTATTCTTGTTGTTATTTGTGTATCATTTACTGCTGTAATAAATTTTCTAAGTGATAAGTCAAAGTATTTTCCAAGCATAATTAGTTCTTCATAATCGTCATCGTCTTGATATCCTTTACCAGCCTCTGATGTTCCTGGTAAATAGTTATTCTTTTGATTATCTGTTAAGTTACCTGGTGCCGAATCTCTATCATTTAAATTTCCATTTATATCTCTAGCACTTTCTATTTCTGCAACATTTTTTAATGATACATCTTGTTGTGTTGGTGATTTTACAACTCTACATTCTATTTCAACATCTGCATAGTCTATGCTATACACGCCATTTGTAGGATTTTTAATAAATTTGCTTATAACTTCATTTTGTAAATAATTTGTATAAACTTTAGTTCTGCCATTTTCTGTTGTAGATTGCCAATTATATTTTTTATTTATACTACTTTGGCTTTGATCTATCAATTCTAATCCATTTGGTAAATAATCTGATATTGTAGTTGCAAATCCATCTATTTCACCTTCATTGTAAATTCTTATTGTATATGTTACTTTATCATTTTTTTCAACTAAAAGTGGTGTTTTTGAATGTGTTTTTGTAGCTGTTGTACCATTATCAAAATCAGCTGCACCTGTTGCTAATTTTCTCAAGCTTTCTTGTGTTATATTTGGAATACGGCTTTCTACTGCCTTATCATTTATCTTTGTTATGAATTTTCTTAGTGCTAAGTCAAACTCTGGATTTTTTATTTGTACTGTATGAGAAGGAGTATAACTATCTTGATCTCTTGATACTATTACAACTGGTTGATTTAAAGTTAATCCATTCTCTCCAACTGTCCACATTGTTTGATGTGTACTATAATATTTTGCATCTATACTTAATCTTACTTGAGATATATTACTGTTTACTGGTATTGAAATATAAAAGTTATTACCTACTGTAGAATTTATTTTTTCTGATATATTACTTCCAGTTGTTATTTCTTGTTTATTTTGATTTAATATTTTTGCATTAGTGATATCTGCAGTTCCATCTGTTATTGCTGCTGTTAAAGTATATTCTGCATTTGATTTTCTATTGATTTTATATGGTCCTATTATATAATTTGATCCTTCTGGTACTACTGTTGCAGATTGTGATATAAACTCAACTGGATTTGTACTTGTACTTGTATAGTTTGCTTGTGCACTTGTTACTAAATAACTATATATCTGATCTATTTCGTTTTCAAATAAATCTAAATTATATTTGTCTACTAGGTTTACCCCATCCTTTTTAAGTTCTAGTGTATCTGTACTTGGATTATAATATTCTGTATGTGTGGCTGAGTTTGTAAAGTGCCATATTGCTATTTGTTGTATACATTCTATTATATCCTCTGTTTCATCTGTTACTGTTCTTAGAAAACTATTTTCATCAACTCTTGCATCATCTAATAATTTTTTTCTTGATTCTCTTGCTAAACTTTCTTCTTTAGCATTAGCACCTGTTTTTGCTGGTATATATATATGGTCTAATACCCAAACTAATTTATTGTATGTTGCAGTATCTGATGGTAATTGATTTCTATATGGTTGTTCTATACTGTTAGGATTTTTTATATCAAAATACTCTGTATAATTTATTATATTATTGCTATAACTTTCTGATCCAAAGCCTGGTCCTCCTTTTAAGCAATATATACTTGTTTTATCATCATTTTCTGCATTTTTATCATATTTGACTATTTTAAAAACATCTTTATTATTAAAAGTATATGTTCCACTTTTTCTTACTGTAGATTTTCCTTTTAGACCTAAATCTATCCCTTTTGTATCATGTACTCCATAAGTAATATTTGTAAATAGTAGCATTATTATTAATATTGTTCCTAAAATTATCCCTACTTTTTTTGTCATATTTTTGCCTCTCTTTTTTATTTATTATAATTCAGTATATATTATAGTACATATATTTGTTAAAATCAATATTTATACTGATTTTTTTATATAATATACATAATTTTTTACTTAAAAAGTAATTTAGTTACTATAACATCCTTTTTCTTATTATACTCATTTTATTTTGTTTGATACTAGACAATATTTTTAAATTTTAGTATGTGTCATAAATTTTACTTTTTCATATAATTTTTATTAGGAGGCAAAATATGAAAATTGAAAAATATAACAGAGTAGAAGCAATTAAATATGCAAAAAAGTGGGCATATAAAAGAAATCCATCTTATTATAATTTTGATGAAATAGGTGGAGACTGTACAAATTTTGTATCACAGTGCTTATATGCTGGTAGTAAAGTAATGAATTATAGCAAAACATATGGATGGTACTACAAAAATGCAAATGATAAAGCACCTGCATGGACAGGAGCTGAATTTTTATATAATTTTCTAGTTAATAATAAAGGAGTAGGTCCAGTTGGAAGTACAATAGATAATATTGAAATTGGAGATATTGTGCAATTATCTTTTGATGGTGAAAAATATACTCACTCATTAATAATTGTTGATATAATTAATAATAATTTTTTAGTTTCATCACATACTTTTGATTCATATGGTAGAAATATTAATACATATTCATATAAGAAAATCAGATTTATACATATAATTGGTGTTCGAAAAAATTGATAATTATTTTATTGTAGTATTAATAAAATAATTGACATTATATGAACACTAAACTAAAATATAATTAATAATTATAGAGGAAAAAATTATGATTGAAATAAAAGAAGTAGAAATAGATGAAGCTATAAAGGTCCATCATAATGTAGTAGAATTTGATAACTTAGATATTAAATATTTTGAAGATAGATACAAAAACAAAGAAAAACTTATTATAGTTGCATACTACAATAATGTTCCTGCTGGATATATTGTAGGATATGATAAGTTTGAAGACAATGAAAGTTTTTATTGTTGGATGGCTGGAGTAGATATAAATTATAGAAGATTAGGAATTTTGACACAGCTAATGTCATATCAAATAAATTGGGCTAAGAATAAAGGATATAGTATTTTAAAAATAAAAACTAGAAATAATAGAAGAGAAATGCTTAATTTCTTAGTTAAAAATGGATTTTATTTTACTGATATTGAAAAAATGGAAAATATTGAGGAAAATAGAATTTGTTTGCAAAAAAATATTTAGAAATTTATATTATTAGTAGTAAATTAAAATGATTTTGTCAGTAATTTAAATATATCAATAAAAAATTTAACTTTAATATATTATGAAAAGGCGGGGAATATAAATCCCCGCCCTTTTACATGTTTTACCTCATACCCTTTTTCTTCGCCGTGGGTTATGCCGATAAATTTGCCATGTTTCCGCCTGATACTGCTGCATGCATATCAAGCTGCCAGTGATCCAGATCAGATGCCGCCATTGCTGTACTCAGAATTTTCGCCTCATTATTATTAGTCATGGATTTCCTTACAATCATATATAAAGGGCTCCTTTCATGAATGATAAGTTTTCGGGTTACTAAATGCGTATAATGGTCGGTCCTCTGGGTCCTCTTTGAATAATTTTACTAATTATTCTCCGTATCATAAGCGATCCTTTCTGCGATTCATATAAAAGCAATCGCAAAAGCTAAACAACATGTTACATTAATTATTATATAATATTTTGAGATCGATATCAACATAATTTTAAAAATTATGTGACTCTTCTCTTGCAATATTATTTATATTTTTTAATAATAAAATTTCCCCAAATTGTATTTTTTGCCTTTCTCTTTGTACTTGGAAGTGTTTCAAAGTAATCAATAAGTTTAACATTACTGCTTAATTGATTTAATATCTCTATCATTTCATCTTTAGTTAAATAATTATAATATTTGCCTTCTTTTATTTCATAACCTGTGCCTATTTTTAAAGAGGTATAAATTACACCATTATCTTTTAAAGATTTTATCATTTTGTCTAAAACACTTAAAAAATTTTCTTTTTCCACATGTAATATTGAAGAACAAGCCCATATACCATCATAAGTATTTATATCGCTTAACTCTTCAAATTTCATACAATCTACATTTTGATTTATGTATTCGCTAGCCAACTTGCACATTTCTACTGAACCATCTATTGCTTTAACTTTGTAACCATTATCTATAAAATATTTACTATCTCTTCCTGAACCACATCCAAAATCTAAAATATATGCATTAGATTGTAAATGTTTTAAAAATTTATTATAGTTTTCTTCCATATTTCCAACTAATGTTTGTTCACAATATATTTTTGCATTTTTATTATAATATTCTAAGGTATTATATTTATCTTCCACTATTTTCCTCATTTCTAAAAATATTTGACTTTTCTTGAAAATCTGTGTATAACATAGATAGAAAATGAGAAACTATAGTTAAATATGGTTACCACTTTATATAAAAGTAACAACACATTCACTCGGTCAAAAGCAGAATGTGTTGTTGTTTTATTCCTTATCTATAATTTTATTAACATATTGTATGTAACAAACTGTCAATAAGGCTACTTCAGAGTAATTGATGCCATTAAGTCGAATATTAAGAATAATATAAAACTCATAAACACCACCTCACTTTCTCATAGTCGAAACTATGTTAGTAAAGTGGCAACACAAAACTACTTATCTCACTTCTATCTTCCATCTTTAATTACTATACTACATATTTTATAATACTACAAGCGAACAAAATAAAATTTTACATATTTTTGTAGATAACTAAAGTCATAAATTTAATTTACGAATTATGCTATCAAAAAATTAATAAACTACTAAATAATAGGTTATTATATTAAAACTTATTATCTAGTAATTCTTTATTTATATTATAAAATTTTGCTTACAACAATGTACAGCAATTGTACAGCAAATTTTATACCAAATAGTGATAATCTATGATAGGTATTATATGCTCTAAAATGAAAAATACTCTCTTACAAAGAGAGTATTTCTACATTTTGTGCTAGTATATGATACTTTGTGATACTCTGTATCATTTGCTTAAAATGCTAATTTTTGGATGCTATAGTCAGGTAGAGTGTATCTTATAACCAGCTCATATCCTAAGTTTAAAGCAAAGACAAAAGTTGTTTTAACACATTTTTAACACAATATGAATTAATTTTAATACAAAAGGAATAATTAATTCAATTTTCAAACCTTGAAAGTACTTAAAACACTGCATTCTTATTTTTAAGTTAAAAAGTATAAAAAAACGAAAAAACATTGATATTTCAACATTTTCTCGTTTTTTCTATGGAGGCTGTAGTCAGGTAGACTAACCTCTATAATTAGCTTAAATAGTACATTGTAATCCATTTGCGAAGTTATTCTGTCACATTTTTGTCACACATAAATTAATTTATTTTATATAATCTTTTAATTTCTAATTAAATGCAAAAAAGAAAATTTGTTTGCAATAAGTATTGAAAACTATTATTTTATATGATAAAATAACTACTATAAAATTATTATAAATTTGATGAGGTATAAAATGGTAAGAAAAAACATATTTGAAATTTTCGAAAATAAATGGGATATTATAGATGAAATAAAAAGAATTTATTATTTATTAAATTATAATTCTGTAAGAAGTTCTGTAAATTACATATCGCCAATAGAATTTGCAGATATCTATTGTTTCTCAGAATGGAAAAATAGATATAGCTATCTTAATATTGAAGATATGGCAGACGATTTAGATATTGAATTAGATGAAGATAACATTCCAGACAATTTAACAACTGTTGAAATATTGAAATATTTAGAATTTGCAATCAATATTATTATGCTGTGTGATAGTAAAATTTTGCAAGAGAATAGTCAGTATGGATATAATAATAAGTATTGGATTTTAGATGAAAACATAGATATTGCTTTAGAACATTTGAATTTTTGTAAGCAAGAGCTTAATAATGAAGAGAGAATAATTTTAATTGAAAAAAATCCTTCAGCAATAGCTGTTGCTGAAATTGTAGATGAAAATACTGCTTGTAAAGTAATTGAGTATAATCATTATTTATTAAAAGGAGATATTGATAAGAAAAAAGAGATTTTGCTACAATTAGCGAATAAATATGAGGGTATAAAAAGTAATATTAAAAGCTTAAATGGTAAATTAGATGATGATATTGGATTTATGCTAAACAACATAAATATAAGACACAACAATAAAAGTGGAAAGAGTAAAAAGAGTATGTTTCTAAAATGAGGAAGGATACAATGGAAAAGTGGTATGATGAAACGTATCAAATGCTACTTTTAGCATTTCTTTTAACCGAACAACCAAGTAGAAGTAAAAAGATAAGCCAGTTGAAAGAAAAAATGAAATAATAAAAAAAGGAGGTAAATTATATGCAAGATTTAACAAAAGGTGATTTAATTATTTATGAAGATGAGAATGATAAAATAGAAATTGAGGCTTTTTTATATGATGAAACAATTTGGCTACCTCTTAATAAAATTGCTGAATTATTTGAAAAAGATAAGTCTACAATAAGTGAACATATAAAAAATATATTTGATGAACAGGAATTGGACAAGAACTCAACTGTTGGGAAATTCCCAACAGTTCAAATTGAGGGAAATCGTAAAGTTAATAGAAATATTGACTATTATAACTTAGATATGATTATAGCTGTACGGATATAGAACTAATTCAAAAAAAGCAACGAAATTCAGACAATGGGCAACAGAAATTTTAAAGTCATATATCATAAAAGGTTATAGTATTAATAAAGAAAAATTAAAAAATCCTAATAAATATGGAAAAGACTATTTTGATGAATTACTAGAAATTATTAAAGAAATTAGAACAAGTGAAAGAAGATTTTATCAAAAAGTAACAGATATTTTTGCAGAATGTAGTATTGATTATAATAAAAACTCTGAAATTGCAAATGATTTTTATGCTACTATTCAAAATAAATTCCATTATGCTATTACAAATGAAACAGCAGCTGAAATAATTTATCATAGAGCAGATAGTAAAAAAGAACATATGGGATTGACTTCTTGGAAACACTCTCCAGAAGGAAGAATATTAAAAAGTGATGTTAGTATTGCAAAAAATTACTTAACAAATAAAGAACTAGAATTTTTGCAGGATATTGTTAATATGTATTTAGATATAGCAGAGAATAGAGCCAAGAGACAAATACCTATGAAAATGAAAGATTGGATAGAGGAATTAAATACTATGCTAAAAACAAATAGATACGAAGTTTTAGATAATAAAGGACGTATATCAGCTGAACAAGCAAAAGAATTTGCAGAAAATGAATTTGATAAATTTAGAATTGAACAAGATAGAAAATACATTTCTGATTTTGATAAAATAATTGATGAGTGCAAAAAAAATAACTAAAATTTTGTCACATTTATATACATATGCATTAGTTTTTTTGTTACATTTTTGTCACATATAAAATAATTTTTTACTTTTTCAAACCTTGAAAGTACTGAAAATACTACATTCTTATTTTTAACATAAAAACATATAAAAAACGAGAAAACATTGATATTTCAACATTTTCTCGTTTTTTCTATGGAGGCGCCTATCGGAATCGAAAATATTGATTTAATTTATTTTTCAGCATTTATAGAATAAGAAAAACTAGCTAAAAACCTGATTTTTATTCTTAATCAATTTTAATCGATTTTAAACTAAAGTGATAAAAAAGTGATAATTTTATTTTACAAATATTGGTATTTATATATATCTTTTTATTTCTTCTTCTATATTTAATATTTTGAAATCTTGACATATTTTTATTAAAAATTTTATATACTCTTTTCTTTTATTATATTTTTTACTTAATTCTTCTATTATTTCATATTCTACCATATCTTTTGTTCTCCTTCTTCTGTGTTTTAATTACCATATTTTGTTATATTATAATACCATAATTTAGTAATTTCAATATGGAACTCACAGAGCCATATTGCATAATGCACTCAAAAATGGGCATAATAAAAATATGATTATTTTTAAAATAAAAATTATTAGAGAGAGTAAGAATATAACAATATATCAGTTGTCAAAAAATACGAATATATCTCGTACTTATTTACGAGATCTTGAAAACAATAAAAAAAGCAATCCTACACTTCAAACGCTTTGTAAGATTGCCAATGCTCTTGACGTCAATATTAAAGATTTATTTGATTCATAATTTTAAATTCTTCCAATATGTACTTATCTAATCTTTTGCTTTGTGCTACTATTTCTGCTTTACTTTTATTATTTTTTATCATTTGTTCTAATCTTACTCTATTTCTTAATAATAATACATTAGGTTTCATAATATTCCTCCTGATATTATTATACTATATTATGTTAATTATTTGTGTCAAATTTTGTCGAATAACATAAAAATTATATATTATAAATTTTTATTGCGTTTTTTCGTTATATATGATATAAATAACTAAATATCGTTATAAGGAGAATATTTATGATAAAATTAATTTTTAATATTATAAGATCTAAATTGAATAAAAGAAAATTACATAAACAATTCTTAAAAATTCAAAAATGGCAAAATGAAATGTATAATAAAAAATCTAAATGATATTGCATATTGACTTTATATATTTACATTTATATAATTAATATAATAGGTAAATTTTTAGAAAGGAGATGTATTAAATGAATAAGAAAGATTATTTATTAGAATTAAAAAAGAAATATGAAAATAAACTTTTAGATATTGAAGAAGAAATTTCTAAAGTTACTCATGAATGTGAATTAATTTGCACAGAAGTTGATATTTTTGATTCTTTAAAACATAAAGGTAAATATTATCAAGATAGTTTTTCTAGTTTATCTTTATTAGAAGACAACTTAAATGAAACCCTTATAAAATTAAAAGATGAAAAATCATGCATTTCATATATTATTGATTTTATATCTAATAAAATGCAGGGATAGGAGACAATCAAAACTGTCTCCTATTTTAATTTTTACATTATGCAAATAATGCTTTAAATGTATTTTTGCCGACTATTCCATCAACAGTTAGTCCATTTTTATTTTGGAAGTCCCTAACTTTTAAATTAGTATCAGCTCCAAATATACCATCTACATCTAGTTTATATTCTTTAATAAATAAAGCCATTTGAATTAACACAGTAATATTACCTTTTGCTCCCTGTTTGACTGTTATACATGCATTATATGTATTATTGCCAAAAATACCATCTTCTGCAAGACCTTTGTTATATTGTATATTTAATTCATGTTGTAATGCTTTTATTAATGCTTTTTTAGTTTTTGGGCCATATATGTTGTCTAAGTCTAAATTCGCACCATATTGCTTATTTAAGTGTTCTTGTATATCATATATACAATTTATCTTTCCATTTTTAAAAACGTCTATTTTAATGTTTGTTGCTTGTCCGTTTACAATTTCTTCAAACGGGAAATTGACTCCTGGACATGACGTATTATTTACATCTTTGTGTTTTTGCACCAAATTAATGTGATGTTCATTTTTTAAATATGATACTAACCAAATACCAGATTGTTTTTGAATTTCTGGCATTTCTTCTTTTTCAAAATTTCCTTCAAAGCAAACGCCAATTGAACAAGTATTAAATCCACTTGCATGAGATGGAACATATTTTAATGGCCTACATTCGTATATGGAGCCATCTTTTCTAACTAAGTAGTTGTATCCAATGCCTGCCCACCCATTATTTAGGTGCCATCTATGTATGTCTTCTGCACTGCAATTTTCAGCGTCTGCATGATGTAATATTATTCTATCTATTTTAGCTATATCTCTTGGCAATAATTTGCTAGCTATATAATTAAAATTTGTTTTTATTATATTCATATTATTTGTCCTCCTTTAACATATCTAATATTTGTAATGCCTGATCGCATCTTTGCATTATTTCTAAATTATCATTATGTTCTGCTACGTGTGCCTTAATAATTTCACTTATTAATATATATCCTGTTTCATCTGTTAGTTTCATTATTTGTCCTCCATTTCTGGCAAACCTGCTACGCTTGTTATTAAACTGTATATTCCAGCTACTAAACTAGCACTTGCAACTGTAAGCCAATTTATATCTGTCATTAATGCTCCTACTGTTATTAATCCTCCTGCTGTTTGTGCCATTGTTTTAATTGCTCTTATTCCTGCACATTTAATCCATTTTTTAATATCCATAATTAATTTTCTCCTTTCTATTTTAACCCCAATTTAAAAAGAGCATAGGCCAATATTGCATAGAATAAATAATCAATTAATTTATCCCACTTCATACCTTTTTGCTCTTTTCCATTTTGTATATCTTTTCTTATTTCTGTTACATTATTTTCAACATTACTCATCCTATAATCCATTTTCTCCATTATAGAATATGTCTTTTTTAGCTCATCTAGCTCTTTATCATGTTCATCAATTCTATGCGTATTTGACTTTTCTCTTTCTGCTAAGTGTGCTACCTTTTCTCTTAATTCTGTATCCTCCATATTTATCCTTTCTTACATATTTGGTTTTTCTGGAAATATTACATTGTATGGGAATCCTGGTTGTGTCGTAATATCTCTTAATTCTTGTCTATATCTTGCCATTTCATTATTTAATATATTTCCTATTTCTTTAAAAACATTTGACACTACTGTTAATAAATTTATTGCATTAATTTCTTCTGGTATTTTTATTCCCATCCTATCAATACACATCTCTTTATCTGTTTCTTTTAAAAGTTCATTTCTTTTATTTCTTATTTTTAATGCTAACTCGTCATATTCACATTTTTTTGCAAAGTTAATCCAAATTTCAAAATTATTACCTATATCTTCGTCTAATCTTTCTCTATCATTTACAACTATTTTATACATATCATAGGCATATATAGTTGTATTTTCTTTGTCTTCGTGTTCTATAATATTTTCAAAAAAATAAATGGCTTTTTTGCCATTTTTTAAATCTTCTATTTTTAATCTATCTGGTTTTTCTGTACTTTCAGTTTTCATATTATTCCTCCTCATATCTAACAAAAAAGCAGTCTACAAGCATAGCCCACTCCATTTACAGAATAAGGTCGCATATATGTATACCACAAGCCATTCCCTGTTTTTTGAAAATAACTACCACCACACCACAATAAGGTTTTATCATTAATCGTAGTATTAAAATACTTATCAGGTATATATGTATTTACACTTCCACCTACTTCAATTGGTAATTGAATTGTGGGTTTATTATTATCCCATCCCAACTTTTTTAAAAAAGTAGAATTTCCTGAAGGTAAGTTATAATTTACTCTATAACATATCTCATTATTTATATCTGAAGTATAATTTTCTGGATTATCATAAACATATATTTGCCCCTCTTGTATAATTATTCCATCGCAAAATTGATGAGCACTTCCATATATATCTTCTATTCCTCTATATATTACAGAATGAAATCCATCGTTATTTACACATCCAGATTTCATTCCTAAAGTATCACATCCTCCTAATTCGTTGAAATCTTTAAAATTATTTGGTTTGGATTCCATATTGCTATATCCTTCTCCTAATTGTTTTTGCGAATCATAATCTGCGTACTCTACTAAATAAAGTAATTGTAATATTGACCAATGCCATATATCTAAACATCTCCATCCGCTTCCGATAGAGGTTGAATATTCTCTATATTTTTCTGCAGATGTATTTCTAAGGGCTTGTTCTCCATTTTTTGAATGTAATCTAGTTTCGTCACCTGAAGCTAGGTACCTACTTAAACTAAATGTTTCTGATTTGATAAAACCTTTTGCTTCGTAATCTGCAATATAAATATATTCATATCCATCTTTTTGCTCCCTTTTATACCAAAATTCTGGAAATCTTGTCATTACTTCGCCATTTGAACCATCAAATTTAAATGTTGGATCTCCATAATATGCTGTTATTTTTTGCTCTTCAACATTGTAATTATAAGTTATTATATCTGACCATGGATACAAATTATCAAAATCATTAGTTACTTCAATTCCATCATGAGTTGCATTTGCTACTAATCCTACTGCATCTTCTAATCTTTCCCACTCTGTACTTAAAGATTCAAGTTCTCTTCGTATTCCATATATTTTTTTATTTCCTAATATTTTATTTATTGTTTCATCTATTTCTGTCTTTGTATAATAATTAGATAAATCCACTTCAGTAGACCCAATATGTTCCCAATTTTGATTTATATAAACATATTCATCATATATATCTTGTTGCTTTTCGTTATTTTTTGGAATAAGATAAATTACTTTTTCTTTTATATTTTCTGTAGGCAATTCTTCTGCTATAGATATATCGAATGATGTTATTTGCTCTAATATACTATTTTTAATATTATCTATTTCTGAATCTGTAAAATAATCTATTCCCTTTTGTGGTGTATATCCTTGTATTCCCTGGACTCCTACTGGTCCTTGGTCGCCTTGTTCTCCTGGTTCCCCTTTTTCTCCCTTTTCGCCTTTTAAATTTTCTAATTGTTCTTGTGTAAAATCTTCATATGTAAAAGGTTCTCCTTTTAAATTATCAAGCTGCTCTTGAGTAAAATCTTCATATTTAAAAGATTCTCCTTTAGGTCCAGGTGGGCCTACTGGGCCTATTGGACCTATTGGCCCTACTTCTCCCTGTTCCCCTTTTAAAAAATTCTTTTCCATTTGTGCAGATATATCTATTGGTGTTACTATATTTTCCATATTATTCGTCCTCCTTATATGTATATTCTTCTGTTATTGTCATACTTCCTATGAGTAATGTTTTGACTATTCCCTTTTCAGTTTTTATTTGTATATCAAATCCATAAGTAGAATAACTTAATCCAGCAGTATCTTCAGAATTAATAGTAATATAATAATATCCATCATTTTCATTATATTTAATTCCATTTTCTAATGTTTTTTGAAATATAATCTTCTTAGATGTTGAATTTTTTTTGACTGTAAAATATAATTTGTCTGTATTAGACGCTTTACATTTATTGTTTTCTGCATCAACAATTTTAAATTTTAGGATCTGTGTATCTCCTCTTGTAAATTCAAAATCCATACTATTTTCCTTTCTTGTTAATTTCATCTATAATTTTGTCTATATATTCCCATACATAATCTAAATTGTATTGTTGTATTAATTGTTCAATATTTTCTGGAATTTTTTTATCTTGTCTTGAAATTATTTTTTTCTTTATTTTCTTTAACATTATTCCCCCAAATAAAATAGTACTATGTATATTACCATTGTACTCTTCCATCTTTATATACTTTAAATCCACTAAATTTATTATATAAATCTAGTTTTTCTTGCTTATTTAAATCTAAGTTATACACATAATTTGCAAGTTGTTTCTTTTGACTAGATGTTGTACTATATCCATTAATAGCATATAATAATAATCTTTGTTCATCTGTTATTTTCATATCATTTAAGTATTTTTCTACTTTATTTTGCTTGCTTTTAGTTACAGATTTCCCTTTTAATGTTCCATCATCTTCTTTATCAGATTTAAAATCTTGCTGTTTATATTTTAAATATTGTTCAAAATCTATTCCTGTTTTACTAATTACTGAATATTCATTATCTGAACTACTTAATATATAGTTTTCATATATAGATTTCTTCTCTTTTTCAGAATATTTAGAGTCTAATAAAATTTGGATCTTGTCTTTTTGCTTTAAATCTTGACTTTTTTTAATCTCGCCATTTGAAATCTTTTCTTGCTTTTTATTGTATGCTTTTTGCTTATAATCCGAATATGTTTCTAAGCTGATATTTTTATTTTTTTCTTTTTCTTCATCTGTTAAATTAGTCCATTCGCCATTATTATTCTTATAATACTCATTATCTCCAATCTTAGAATAATTTGTATTCTTACTACCACTATTATAATTAGAAAGTCCTTTTCCTGCTAGTTGATTTATTTTTTCTTGTAATTCTCTAACTTTTTCTTTCTTTTCTTTATTAGATATATTACTCATTTGTATTTGTCTTTTTGCTTTATATAAATCTCCCATTTCCTTATTAATACTATTTAAATATTTTAATTGTAGTTCATCTTCGTCTGTTGCAAAATTATCATTAGCAATTTGTGTTTGTTTTTCCAATGTTTCATAAAATTTACTTACATTTTTATTTTTCAATATACTATCTGTTGTAAACTTATCTATGAGAACATTTTCCTTTGCTTGAGGTGTAATCATAGGTAATAAAATATCTCCTATTCCACCACTATATTGATCTATTACATAATTTAACTTTTTAGGAGATGATACAATATCTAAACCTTTATTTAATATTGGTATATTCGATATAACATCCTTTACAGGTGTTGGTAATTTTCCTACAGCACCTGAAATCTTTTTACTTAATTCATCTGTTGATTCATCATATTGATTTTGTGGTAATTCCTTTTGCAATCTGCTAGAAACTAAATCACTACCATACCACGTTTTATTATTTCCAGCTTGTATAAGTGGTGCTAATATATTATTTTCTAATGGATTATTAGGAGCAATTTGATTAGATACAGTTGAGCCAAACCCTTTCCATGCATCATCCTGTCCTTGTACAGATTCTAATGTTCTTCTTGCTGCAGCACCAAATATACTTAAAACTCTACCTTTAGGTATTCTTATAAATTTACCATTATTATATTTAAACAAATAATACAAATCTTTATCACTTTGAGGTAAATCTTGATAATCTTCGTCATCATCTAATAATATATGATTAAAAATAGCTGGTATTACTCCCATGATAGTTGCTTTTGCTAATAAATTGACATATCCCTTTACTCCATTTTGACCTGAAAAATTTCTAAATTGTTTGTCTAAGCCTTGAATAGAAGCATTTAAAAAATTGACACCATTTCTATTTATTGCTTTTGTCTTTTCTCCACCACGTTTAAAGTTAGTTGTTATTTCTGCTGCATTATATAAAGCTTCATTTAAACTTTTTCCATCTTCTAATGTAGAAATAAATTCCGCAAGTCTTGGCAATTGTTCAACAATTTCATTTGCACTCCTTATTTTTTCTGTAAATTTATTCTCTTTTTTCATCCCTGTTTCATAATCAAAATAACTATTACTTAATCCACCATTAGCCATATAAGACTCGTAATACTTTCCTTTTGTATATATTTCATTTAAAGCTTTACCATAATTTTTAATGAACTTGCTAGAATATTTAGAATTAAACATACCATCTTGAAAATCTTTAAAAAAGTTAGTTACTATAAATAAAGGATTGCTAGATGTTAATAGACTTCTATGTATGTTATTAACTTTTTGTAATGCTTTAACTGGAAGTGTTTTTTCTAATTTACTAATTTCTGTAGGTTTTAGACTTTCATATAAATTGTCATTTATTCTTAGTTTTAATTGTTTTCCATTTTCAAAATATAAATAGTACTTATTTCCTTCAACATCAGTATTAACCATAGTATTCATATCTAATAACATTGTAGGAGATAACTCTATATCCGCCCCTTGGTCGACTTGAGCATTTTTTAGAGACTTTGCAAGTTCTTTTCCTAATTCATTTTGATTTATTAGTCTTTTGATTCTTATTGCTTGCTGAGCCATTGCATCTTTTAAAGGTAAAATATCTGCACTGCCCCCTATTGCTTTTTTAAGTGGTAATGCTGTTCCAGTCTTTTCATTACTTCCAGCATATAAGATATCTTCTATATTTCTTGAAATTGCTATATAATTTGGATATATAGATTCAATATAGTCTATTGTATCCTGTGTTAATAGTCCCGCTTCTTTTAAGTTTATTAAATTATTATGATTAAATTTCTTTATATCTTCTGCATATTGTTTAAATTCTGGATGTTTATTTTCTAATTCTAATGCTATTGCTGTTGATTCTGTTGGTCCAATTCCTTCTCCAAATACGAATTTTTTTCTACCACTCCTGTCAATATTATGCTTATGTAACAAATACTCACTAAATTCTTTTACTAATTTATTATTTTCTATAGGTTTCCATATATCATTTATAGATTTACCTATTTTATTACCCTTATTATCTGTTTGTGCCACTCCTATGACATATTGCCCTTCTGCAAAAGAATTTAGGTTTCTATCATACATATATTTCAGTTCTGGATTTTTTGTTTCATCTGATAACTTATCAACATAATGACCTTTATTTACAAATTTTTGTGCTATTGCATCTAAACTATCTCTAAAAGTCATTTTGTCATTTATAAATTTATCTAATATTTTTGCCTTCTTTTTTTCTGTTAATACTTCTGTTCTTCCTTCTTTTTCATATATTTCATCAACAACTTCTAAGTCCTTATTTGTTAATAATTCTTGTATTTTTTTGTTTTTATAATATTCTTTAGTTGGTAATTTAATATCTTCTAAATTAGTTCTTGTTCCTGTTACTTTAAAATTATTGTTTATATATTGCTGCCATTTATTAGTTGAATTATTTTCAGATTTTTGCATAGAATACTTAGTAGTATTTCTATTGACATTTTCCTTTGTTGGTAGTATACTATTATTAATATTATTCATAGTATCCACTTTATTCGTTGAAACAGACGAATTTGGAATACTATGAATTTTATTTATTTCATAAAAATGTTTATTACCATTTTTATCTATTCCTATATTTACTGTGCCTTCAAATTTTTTTCCACTTAATTCAAAATTAAATTTATAATACTCCCAACTTTTGTATTTGCTATTTTCCTTTGTTGGCAATGACACACTTTCTTTTTGTGATATTTCTAAAACATTTTTTAACTCTGGTGTCAATTTCATTTTTTCTATTATATATGATGGATTTTGTGTTGGATTTGTATATTTCTTAGCACTTCTACTATCTATTACTGCACTATCTGTATTATTTAATATAGTTTTTCCCATTAAATAGTCTTGTATATACATTTTTGCTATTTTATTATAATCTTTTTTATTTATACCTTCAAATATGTTTTGATCTGTATCTACTTTTACATATCTATTACCATTACTATCTGTTTGGATACTATAATAAGAATTATTATTTAAATTATTATTTTGTATTATATATGCTTCCTGCCATTTATTAGCTAAATTTCTTACAAATAAACTTTCTTTTGAATTGCCTGTAATTTTATTAGCTAATTCTATAATCTTATTATATATTCTCTTAAATATATTTGGTTTTTCAGTAGATAAATTATTAATAAATTCTTGATTTCCAAACAGTTGTCCTGATATATCTGCTAACACTTCATCATTTACATCCTGCACTCCATAAGTTTCTTTTAAACTTTCTAATGCATTATTGAACTCTTTATTTTTTCTTGCATAATCTATTACTAAATCTTTTATTTCTTGTGTTCCAATTGCATGCGTTGTTTCATGCATCAATAAAAATTCTCCTATGCTACTAGCGTTAGGATTTATCTTTATTTCTACTTCCCCGTTATTTAATGTAGTTATTTGTGCATTTACTGGATTACCTTTTGCATTTTTTATAGTATCATCAAGTCTTACATTATATCCTTTATCTGTTATTATTTTCTCTATAACATTACTTAAAGATTTTGTTTCATTAGTATCAGTCCAATACTTAGACATATCTTGTCTTAAATTATTTATTTTACTGTTATCTGTTTCTTGGTATTGATAATTTCTTATTGGTACTTTATTCTCATTATTGTTTTGTTGTAATTGTTCTATATCTTGATTTTGAGCAATTTTATTTTGTTCTTGTATATTTTCCTTTGTATATATATTATTTGGGTTATTTGTGTCATTTTGTTCGTTATTTGATGTACTGCTATCTATTATGCTTTTATAAACTTCTGTTGCTCCTTCTTTTATGTTTTGCTCTACGAAATCTGTTCCAAAGTTATCTATAATTTCTTGTATTGCTTGTTTACATTCTGATTCAGTTAATTTTTGATTATTTCTTACTTTATTATATGCTTCGACACTTTTTGACAATCCAGCAGTAGCTCCGTTAGTTATTACTCCCATTAATGCACCATTTAATCCTGATTGCCACATTCTTGACCCTATATCTGTCCAGTCTGCTTTATTTCCAACTATGCTTGCTGTAAGTTCTTGTGCTGGTTCCATAACCGCTTCTTGTACAGCATTTTCAAAAATATTAAAACCATAGCTTTCTAATACGCTTTTACTTATTTCTTTTCCTGAAACTGCCTTTGTTATTTTATTTAACTGTTGTCCTGTTATTATTGATTCACTAGCACCCTCTAATGTTCCCATAACAGTTCCATATTTAAAAGCTTGTTCATCTGTCATTCCTCTTGATTTTGCATCATTGATATAGCTTCCTCCTGAGCTTGTTAAAAAATATGACGTTCCTAATGCAGGATTTATCGAACTTAAAACTGTTCCTGGCAGCATTTGTCCTAATGAAGGTGCTATTTCTCCTAATTTTTGTGTTATTGGATTGCTTAATTTGTTTTGTTCATTTTGCATTTTTTCTTCGTCGTTATTAATACTATCATTAATTGTCTTTTTTACTAAATTTGTTTCTATTCTATTTTGTGGTTGATTATTATTTATTTTGTTTGCTAGTACATTGTCCTGATACTTAGCATTAGACTTATTAATGTCATTAACTTTTGGACTAGTAAAAAACTGTTGTTTTCTTCTATCTTTGTAACCTGGTAATATATTTTCATTAGCATTTTCTAAATAATTACCAATATGTTTTACTCCTGTTGATGCTCCTAATCCTACTAATTTAGCTAATCCTCCTATATCCTCTGTTGTATTTTTATTTTTAATTATACTATTATCAACATCTTGTTTTGTTGGAAGATTTTCAGAAAATATATTTTCTTTATTCTTTTTAGTAGTCAAAGCTTGATTTGTTGGGACATGTGCTAAATTTGTTAATGTTCCTTTTATTCCACTTCCTATATTTGTCCAACTTTCTGATATAGCATCTCCTACTGTTAATTTATTGTCTTTTCTTAATTGATTATAGTAATTTTTAGATGCATTTTGTTTTACATCTTTAATTTTATATGTATGATTACTATTATCTATTTCTCCATTTTTTTCTAAAATTTTTTGAATTTTTTCTTGAGCATTTAATAATTCTTGTTGGTTATTATTTATTCTTTCTTGCTGTCTTGCTTGAACTTGCTGTTGCCATTTTTCTTTTTCTTCTTCCGACAAATCAGATATTTTAACAAATTTCACTTTTTACCTCTATTCTACATTTGCATAACCGTAATATGCCATTAACTCATCTATGCTTGAAAATGTTTTTCCTGATATTTTATCTTTTATATTATTTGTTATATTTGGTCCTTGTATTGTAGTTATATTATTTAATATTTCTTCTGGAGTATATGTTTTTTGTTGAACATCTTTTGATAAATTCAATTCATTATCAGTTGATAAATTTAATTCGTTATTGCTAGATGATCTTGAGCCAGTACTATATGACCTTCTACTTGAACTATTACTTAAGTTTTTTTTTTGCAAATCATATTCTTGTTGCCATTGATTATCTGCTACTCTATTTCTTTCTACTTGATAATTGTAATTTCTATCATTTGCCCACTTGTTGTAGTCAAATTCTTGTTTCCATTGGTCATCTGCTATATTATCTCTTCCTACTTGATAATTATAATTTCTATCGTCTATAGATTGGTTATAATCGAATTGCTGTTGCCATTGACTGTCTGATACTTGATCTCTATCTACTTGGTAATTATAATTTCTGTCATCTGACCATTTATTGTAATCAAATTCTTGTTGCCATCTATTATCTAATATCTGATCTCTTTCCTTCTGATAATCAAATTGTTTTTGATTTTGTAATAATTGATACGTATTATATAAATTATCTATTTTTTGATTATATAGTTCTAAGGCTGATTGTGCTAATTGTATATTTCCATTTTGTTTAGCTTGTGCTATTTGTGCATCATATTCAGCTAAAATATTCTTAGCTGTATTTAATGTATTTGTTCTATTTTTTTGATAAGTATTATATAAATTAGTTTTTGTACTCTCAGCTACTCCACTATTTGCTAATCCATTTTGTGCTAAACTTTCAGCTGTTGTTCCATATGGATTTACTTGTTTAGTATAATCAGTATATAAGGCTTGATTCTGTTTTGTTGTTTCATCATTTAGTTTTTCTTTATTACGATTAATTTCGTCTATTCCTTGTTGTGTTTGTGTATTTATGATATTTTGTTGTGTTTCATATGCTTTATCATAAAGTTCATTTTGTTGCTTGTTTAAATTATCAATGTCTGTATATCCTGTGTTTTGATTATTAACAACACTAAGTCCCATTTATATATCTCCTCTCTTATCTCTTCCATCCCCAAATAGAATAAATATAAATTCTATTTGTATTTAATATACTGTTATTCCATGCATTGTGTACTCCATAATTAACTACAGATATTGTCTTATTTTTTATTGTAATTTCTTTGGTAGCTGTTATAACTGTTTGTTCTTTTCCAAATGTATGTGGCATTGATAATAATACATTTTTTCCATTTGGGTTTCGTATTCTCATACTTGCATATGGATTATAGTCTTTATCTTTAAACATTATTTCTATTACAGCAAAATTAGCTGATGATTCATTTAAAGTTATTGTTCCATTGCTACCTGAAGCATTTGCATATAACTGTGTACCAATAATTTTTTCATTTAAATATTTACCCTGTATTGCACTTAAAGCATTTGTTGTGCTTAAAGAATCTAAATTATTTTCCACTGTGTTCTTTGTAGATCCTGTAGCAATTCCATTTAACTTTATTTTATCTTCTTTAGTCATCAATCCATTAGCAGTTGTTGTAACGGCATTATAAGTCGTATTGTTATCTTGTCCCCAAACTGCAGTTCCATCGGCACTCCATCTTAGTATTTGACCATTACTTCCTCCTTTTGGAATGTGTTTATTTCCTGCTGTAGAAGGATGTGTATATTTATTTGCATTCTCTTCAATGTTATCTAATTTAGTTTTAAAAGCGTCTGTAAAATCATTTGTAGATAATATTTTTCCAACTGCTTTGTCTACTTTATTTTCTAAAATACCATCTAGTTCCTGTATTAATATTTGATTAATATATTCTTTAATTTTATTTGGAGCTTCATCCCATTTTATTTTTAATTCTTCTGATGTTAAGGATGGTTGATCTGGTAAACTTTGATGTGTATTTAAATTTTCAGTTAATTTGGTTAACGCCATTTTTTCCTCCTATCTTTTTATATATCCACCAACAAAAGCCTCTATAGTTGCACTATAAAGGCCAAAAGGTTTATCTAATTCATCACTATAAAATTTTAAAGATAATTCTATAAACTTCTTTTCTTTGATTTTATACATTATATAAGAATCATTTTTAGAAAAATAAGAAAAATTATCATAAGTACAACTATTGTAATTAAATCCATGTAAACTTTTTCTATTTATATCTTTCAATTGTTTCTTGTTTGTTTTTTCTGCTATTTTTATAATCCCATTAGGTATAATCTTTATTCTTGCTATTCCTCCACGTTTATTGCTGGTTTTTAATTTATTTGAATATCCAAAAGCATCTAATGGAGTAGTCCAGTAACTTTCTATAGGATTATCATTATCATTAGTACCATCTAATATATATATTTTTCCATCTTTTCCACCAATATATAGATCTCCATCATATTCTTTTATCATATTTGGATTTACTGTTGATATATCCCAAAAGTACCACTCATATTCTATACCATTAATTCCTTGGAATTTTTGTCTTGAGTCAGCTAGAAATATATATTTATCTACAAATATTAATAAATACCCTCTCCATTCAGTCATTTGAGCATCAGAATAATTATTTGTATTTATTAATTTATTGTCTACTAATGAACTCCTATGTGACAATAATTGTTCAGAAGATATATCTCCTGTTATTCCTTCTAATCCATTTCTGCTTAAAAAAGCAATATCATCATTAAAATTGATACATTTTGAATAACACCCTGTGCTAATATTTCCTTGCTTGCTTGGATATATTCTTCCTAAAGTTCCATCTGTAGTTGGTATATGATAAAAAATTGTAGATCCATTTTGATTGCTTTCTTTAAATACCCATAATATATTATTTCCTACAGTCATATCTTTAATAGGATTATCTTCGCTACCATCTTGATAATAGCTTAAGTCTGAAATATATGCTGGATTATTTAGTATGCTATGAAATACTGCATTTGGATAATTAATATTACCAGAAAAAAATGCTCTATTTTCAAACATTAACGATATTTTACATTTACTAATCCTTGTTTTATATCCCTCTATCTCCTTTTTAAATAAAACTACGACATTATCTTGACCATCAATTTCTGGCTTATTTGGTGCTGTATTAAATGTTATTTTTCCCAATGTTAAGTTTACATTATATTCTGTTGTTTCTGCATCATTAATCCACACTTTTTCCACTAGATCTATATTTACACTATCTAAATAATACTCTTTACTTACACCATCTGCACAAAATTGATTCTTCCTATATCCTGTCAAAATGTTCACGTCTTGATATTCTTCTCCTCCACCACTTGGTAATCTTCCAATTGTTGTAGTGGGTATATATGCATCTTCACTAACGTTCCTTAGTTCCCCATCATAGACCAAATAATTACTTCCATCATTTATATATAACTTATCATTTAGCATAAAAAAAGATGTTTTATTATCAATCATATCTGTTTTCAAAATCTCTAATTCTGGATTGTCTGGAAAGTTTGACCATAAATATAACTCATTACCACTATGTACTATTGCTTTTGTTTTTTGATATATATATATACCGTTTATCTTTTGACCAATTTTCCCTATAAGTTTCATTCCAGGGCGTGTTTGAATACAGACTCCTTCTGATAAATAATCTTTATATACATTTAATGCATCTGGACTACGATTTAAATTCACTAAATTTTCACTGTTTTTAAAATCTACTCCTGCTAAATCAGCATATTGTCTTTTAACTAATGTAGCATTCATTAAATACCTCCTATAGTATCAGTTTCTTCAACTTCAATAGATGGTAATATTATCCTTGAATCTAGCTCTTCTATCTTTCTTCTATATTCATTATAAAAAGCTGTATAATCTGCACTTGGATCTACTTTTAGAATATCATTTGCAACTGCATAAGGTAATATTAGTTGTACATCTTGATCTATTTCTAATTCAAAATCTTCTTCTGTTTCTTCTGTTATTACTTCAGGATATGCATAGTATTCAAGTATATATTTTCCTTCTTCATTTTTTATGTATATTTTTTTACCTATAATGTCATATGCAATACTTTTTCTTTCATTATTATCATCTAATCCTATTAGTCTTTTGAACTGATACATATTAGATGGTAACATATATTCTGTCATTCCATTACTATCTTCTGTTATAGTGTATATCTTAGTTTTTAATATTTTCTTTTTTTGCGACATTTCTTGATAATTAGTAGAATATACTAAATTCAACCTATTTCTTATATCTTCATCATCAGTTAAATACATATTAGATGGACTATATTCTTCAATTAGTCCTAAACATACTTTTTTATTTTCATTCAATGTCATATTATTTTACTTCCTTATATATTTCTTCTATTTGATTTATTTCTTCTTTTAAATCCTCAAGTTTATACATCTCTCTGTCAGGTATAATATATCCATCATTTTCATTCCAGATTAATACTATTCCCTCTGGTAATTCCTGTGTAAGGATACTATGTTCTGTTGATTTAATACCACTATATTCTGTTTCTCTATTTATTTCTGTTGTAAGTTTTAAATCCTTCAATGTTTGATGTATTTTTTTATCTTCTGTATATTCATCAAATTTCGTTTCTTTTATTACTGTTCTACCATAATATTGTCTTAAACTTGGTTTAATCGTAAATAATTCATTTTTTTCTTTCATTTTTTCTCCTCTCACTTTTAACAGATTCGAACTGTTTATATTCCTTTAAAGTGATATATAAGAGGGATTATATATCCCTCTTCTTTATGCTGCTGTTTTTATTACATATATTTCTTTTGGTCTTGTTATTAAAGCACCAAATGTATATAATCCTTTTAAAGCGTCTGAGAATGCGTCCTGTGGTCTATATGCTTCAACTTTATTAATTTGTTCAGCAAATGCGATAGCTTTATTAGTTCTTAAAATATTATATATTGCATCTTCAGCAGTTGATTTAGGTAATAGATTTTCAATACATACATATGCATTATTAATCTTTCCTACAGCTCCTTTTTTCAATATTTCTGGGTTGTTTGTTGATAATTCTGTTAATGCTTCCCTATATATTGTGAATGGTTTTGGTGCAACTTCAAGATAATATGTATCAGTAGGTTTGCAATCATTTTCATATAAATATGAAAAGCCATCTTCAACAGTTCTAACAGCATTTGATTTATTTAATGCAATTATATTTTCACTTTGTCCTAATTTTGTGTCATCTGTTGCTTCTACGCCTTCTTTTACTAATGAAGCTACATATTTGTCGCCCTCTTCTGATAATCCTCTTGTTGCTTCATCAGTTAATTCTTCCATTAATCCAGGAACAGATTGAGCCTTATCTACATCATCTACTTCAAAATTAAAGTAATGATATTGATCTATTTTAAGTGTTATACTTCCATCTGTTGCTCCTTCCCTGTCTATTTTTGTACCTGGTACATATTTTTTTATTGTTGGTCTTACAACATTTAATATTTTTACCTCTTTTGCATTTTTTGTTTCTGCTTCATATTTAAAATCGCAATGATTTCTTAAAGATGTTATCTTCTTTAAAGACTTATTAAACTTTCTACTCCATATAGATTGTTGAAAATTTGTTATTGCCATATTTCTTTTCCTCCTATTCTAGCAATAATAGCTTTATTTCCATTGTTGCATAGAACGAATTACTGCTTCTTCTAATTTTGGATTCTTTTCAAAATCTTCTTCAGTAAACTTTCTAGCTTCTTCTGGCGTATAAAACTCTTTTACTTCATTATCAGTTACTGTAGTCTTTGCACTTCCTGGAGATTTTGGAGTTTGCTTTGATATTCCTTTTAACTTTGTATACATTTCATATACTTCTGTAATTGGTTTATTTATATCTTTACTAAACTCTTTAAAATCTTCACTTTGAAGTACTGTACTATCATAACCTTTGTTTTTTAATTCTTTTATGTTATTAATACTTGTTAGTTCTTGGCATAGCTCATTGAATATTATATTTTCTCTTATTGTTCTATTTTGTCTTGGAATATTCGCTATTCTGTTTGCTTCATACTTCATTTCTTTTTCGCCACATTTTATAATATCTTGAGCATCTGCTTTAGCAAGTACTACAGTATCTCTTTCATTAAGAGATAATTTTTTTTCTTGGATTGGTATATTAATACCTTGTTCTTTGTAAAAATTAGATGTTTTGCTAATAGCATCATCTAAATCTTTTGCTCCTAAACCAGTTTTTAAAATATCCTCTAGTTGTTGATATTTAGAAAGTTTTTCGTTTGTTTCTCTTTCTCTCTTTACTCTGTCCCTAATAAGTCTTGCTTCAATTTTTTCTTCTGCAATTTTGTTAGCTCTTTCTTCAATTTGTGCTTCAATGTTTTCTTCTGGTTTTTCTACCTCTTCGGTATTATCTTGAACTTCATCTACTTCTTGGCTAGCATTTGTTTCGATTTGTTCATCATTTTCTAGTGTTTCAGGTACACTATCGTTGACAATTATTTCATTGTCTAAATTTTCTTCGTTTTCTTCATTTTTTATAAACATTTTAAACCTCCCGTTTTTAATAAGCCCGTCGGCTTTTCTCTTGATAGCAGTTTATCCTCTTGCACATGGTTTGGAGCATAAAAAAATAAGAGTCTTACTCTTATACTTAAAAACTATTTTCTTTCATTTTTATTTTCTGTATTTTCTATTTCTTTAATATCTACTATTTTTTCATTATTGCACCTCCTACACTTAAAATACATTTTTTCATTTTCAATCTTATCCATTTTCATTTCAATATATTTACATTTATCGCATTGCATACTTATTCTCCTTGTACTGCATTAACTAGATTATTATATTTCTGACTTGCCTGTTGTTCTATGTTATTAAATTCTTGATTATTTGCTTGCTGTTCTTCTGATATTATCTGTTGTTCTAACATGTTTTGTTTATTTTGTGCTTGTTTTTCCATTTCTAACATTTTTTTCTGTTTTTCTTTTCTTGATTTTAATATTTTTTCTAATTTATTTTTTTGCATTACACTATCTGGTTCTAACGCTTCTACATATTCTTCAAATGTTATTTTTTGATTTATCATTAAGTTTTCAATTGACTGTTCTTGTGCATATTTATCGTATGCACTTCTCGGTGTAATTTCTATCTTAATATTTGCTTTTAAATTCTGTAGCATATCTTGACTTACTGTAAATGGTTGTTGTATTACATCTCCTTCTTCATTTGTTGATTTTATTAATATTTGTATTCCATTTACTCTGTAAGCTTTCCACATGTCGAAATAAATTCTTGCTAAATCCTCTAAAAATGTTTTATATGTTTCTAGCTGTTCATTTAAAGGTTGTTGAGATGCTTGTTGTACTGCTATGATAGCCTTTCCACTTGCTTTCGTTGGATCAACTTGTCCTGTTACTGTATCTCCTGCACCTGCTAACTCTCTTGTATCTGTTTGTAATTCTTGTTGTAAGTTAGAAGCATCACTACTTATATTTTGTGGTGCTAAATATCCAATCGCTTTTTTAACATCATCTGTAGTTGTTCCACCTTTAATTTTAATTGTTACTCCTACTTTTTCAAGGGCTGATGGATTATCTATTAAATCTTTATTAACTATTAATCTATTAAATGCACCTATTTTGACTGCTATCGCTCTTCTAGTAGCTATTCTATTTATCTCAATTTGATTTGGAATAATTGGCTTAACTTCTCCACTTCCTCTAGCACTACCTTTTACTTCTTCCCAAACCATATGACAAACTGGATACAAAGTCATCTCTGTATTTATATCTTCTTCTAATATAATACTTTTAGTTGATTTAGTATAAAATATCTTGCCATCCTTTTTATAATATTTTAGTAATACTAAACACATTGGAGAAATTTCATCTGATACGTTATTATATCCTGCCTGTTCCTGTGTTTTATTATCTTGTGTAATAAGTTCTATTTTTTCATCATCAATACCTAATTCTTTCGCTTCTTCTTTTGCTTGTTTAACTGTTTTTCTATATGAAATAATTATATATGGTTGATTCTGTATATTACTATCGTTTTCATTTCCATAATAAATATTATTTTTATCTATTACTTCTGTTATAGGTTCATCTTCGTTTTTATTATAATAAATATGCAATATCCCTTCGCTATTTATAGCACTATCTTTCAGTGATTCTCTTACCATTTTATCTACTTGTTGCAATTCCCATGTTTTATTTGTATATTCATTTAAACTCTTACATAAATTTTCTATTATTTCATTATTATCTGAATATTCATAAATATTAGGATTAAATACTACAGCATAAGAATTAGAATTAACTACTCCTAATTTGTATTTTATTATAGGCTTTATTATATTTTTCACTATAGGTTTTTCATTTCCTGTGTCTGCATGTTCCCATTGCTTACCAAAATAAAAATTATAATTTTGTTCTGTATCATCGTATAAATTCTTAGTTCTATTATACATTACACCTTTTTGATAATCACTCCATACATCAGTTACGTTTTCTTCTTCTTTTAATATTCTCAATTGCTTATACCTCTCTTAATTGTTTTTTGTTTTTTTCCTGTACCATCATAATTTTCAATGTTGTACAATACACTATTTAAGTAATCCAATTCTTCTTTTGCCTTCTTCTGATTTTTATTATCTATTATTTTAGTTTTAATATAATTATGTGGATGTTTTATTACTTCTGGTAAAGTAATCTTTTCTTTTTTTTGGATTTTATAACCAACAAAAAATCCTATGCATAAGCATAGAACTGGTATAATACTATTTACTAGATTTAACATTTTTACTACCTCTCTTTGTAGTTTTATTTATAGTTTTTACTTCTTTCTGTTTTTTCCATAATATCTTTCTCTAAATACTTTCTTCTTCATAATTACCTCTTAAAATAATTTTATATTTTTTAAATATCTTTTCAGTTTCTTTTTTTATTTCTTCTTCGTATTTTTTTCTTAGTTCTTTTCTTTTAGCAGATACTTCTGAATCACATTGTTCATATATTCTTTCACATTTTTCGCACAAATCAAATTTCTGCGTTTCAGTATATCTATTACATACTTCAGAATCTTTTAATTCTTTATTGCACATATCACATTTTATTACTTTCATAATTCCCCCCCTTAAAATATTTTTATTTCACTTCCTAAATCATTTTCTGTATCATCTTCTTTAAATCCTAATGCTTCATATACATCTTCTAATTCTTTTTCTTGATCCTTCTTTACAGTCATATCCTGTTGTTCTCTTATATAATGTGCTATTGCTAGTGCCATAATTAAATCATCATGATACCCTATTTGTGCTTCTGGTCTTCCTTTTTCATTTTTTATAAATGTTATAGCTTCTCTTAATGTATCTATATCTACTAATGATTCTATTACTTCCTTTATTATGGTCTGTAATTTTGCTAATATTAATGGTCTTGTTATAGGAGTAGTTTTAAACCCAAATGATTTTTCTGTATTTTTTGTATATTTATCTTCTTTTATCCTTACAAATTGTTTTGGATATTTTAGTCTTTGTAGTTCTTGTATTGGAAATGTTGTATAATTGCTTTCAATTCCAATTAAAGCATAATTATAATATTTTCCTAAGCAATACATTTGTCTAGTATATGAAATTTCATCAAATTCTTGTTTTAATACTGCCACCTGCTTACCTGTTATATTATTTAATACTTGCCCTGTGAAATTGTCTGATCCTTCCCCTGCTGTATCTCCTGCTAATACATAAGGATATTTTTTCTTTGGCGTTTCGTATATTTTAATTGGTCCTTCCTTATCTTCTATCCATCTAATGTTTGATATGGACAATTCATCATAATCATACTCAAAATATCCCTGCTTTTCTATTTTTATATCTTCTAATTCTTTTATTCTATTAATTATATTTTTTTTATCGAAATAACATTTTCCTGTGCTTATAAAAGCCTCTTCTGGATTTATAGGATATTCTTGTTTAAATAATTCTACATCTCCACCGACAATTGTTTGCTATACACCATCTTCTCCATGTTAATTGTTCTAATGTTAAATTATATAGTTTCTGTAATTCTATTTCTTCTTTTGTTAATTTAAAGCCTGTGTATGGCATTTGATATTCTTGTAGTTCGTTCCATCCAACAAATATTGGAATAAAATCATTTCTTCCTTCTACTGCGTTATCCCATAGCTCCTTAAAATATTCAAATCCATTTGCAGTAGATTCTATTATTACTATTGTACCTGAATTATTGGGAACTGCTTGCAACAATCCTAATAAAGTTTGTTTTTTATCTCCTTGCCAAAAAGCAAATTCTGATAAATGTAAATTATTTATTGTATCAGATCTACCAATACCTTCTCCTCCTGCTGTCATACATTTTATTTTACTATTTAATCCTGTTCCATTTTTATTATTAAAAACTAATTCATATGCGTTACTAGCTTTCTTTTCTGGTTTTATTGCATTAGGTAATTCATTATATATAAGTTTACTCATATTAAATAAATTTGTAGTGGAATCTTCTTTATGTGCTACTATTGCTGTATTTATATTAGTTTTTGTTGCTGTTTCTTTAAAAAGTATTGCCTCTGTTGCTGTACTAAATCCCATTTGTCTTGCTTTTAATATTATTATTCGGACAGGTTTGTTTGCTTTTTTTAATTTTCTTATTGTATTATAATATCTTTGTTGAGGTTCATTAAATTTCAATCTAATTATGTTGCTATTTTTATCTCTAATCTTTACATATTCTTCAATATATTTTTTAGTATTAATATTCTTCTTCATCTTCTACTTTTTTTATATAATCCTCATAACTACCATCTACATTTATATTGTCTTGTCTATCTCTATATCCAAATTTATTTTTCATATAAAATATTTTAAACGTATCATTTATACTTCGATTATTTATAGTTATATCTTCCAAAATATAATTTATTTTTTTATATGTGTCGGAGTAATATTCTTTTTGTGCATAAAATGTATCTCTGTTTATATTTGCATATACACAAAATCCTGATATATTAGGTAAGTTATTTTTATTTTCACATTCTTTTATATAATTATTAAATTTTGTTAAAAATGATTTCGCTGTTTTAAATGCTCTTCCGCTCATTATTATCATCTCCCTATTTTATAGTGTTTTGTTTCACTTCTCTATTTTTACAATAATAACTACATTTATAATTTACACAATTTGCTTCTCCATCTATTTGAACCACAATTTTGCATTCTTGATAATTTTTATCATTGTAATGAATACAGAATGGACATATATTTTTTTTATATTTATCTAATATTTCATTTGTTTTCATATTATTTACTCTTTCTAAGCCATTAACTAGAATAGGCTTACAAATCAAAAATTCTAGGAGAGCAGTAAAATTAAAACTTATCTAGTATCGTTTTGCTGGATGCAGAGGTCAGACTCGAACTGACATACTTTAGCTTATGAGGCTACTGAGCTTCCTTTGCTCTTCACTCTGCAATATGAAAAAAAGGCTAATTACATTTTGTAATTAACTCTTTTTTGTTGTAATCTCGGGCTTATCCACATAAAAAATGTGAATGATTACTTTTTGACTTACTAGTATTTTAACATATATCAAACGGACAAAACGGACATTTTATAAATTTTTTAAAAATCTTTCGACTTTTTTTCTAACCGCTTCCTCTGTATATATTTTTTTGTTGCTTTTATTATTACTTTTGTTCATTTTATGTGCTATTTGAATATAATTCATATTATCTTCATATTTATATCTTATTATTTGTCTTATTTCACTATCTTCTATTTTTTTTAATTCATATTCTAATTCATTTATTAATTTTTCTAATTTTGTTTTATTACTATTTATTAGTTTTTTATATGTATTTCTTGCTTTTTTATTTTTGGAGTATTTTATATTGTTAAATCCTGTTATACTAAAATTTCTTTTTGTATATGGAAAGTCTTGACTGCTTCCTTGTACATTATCTATTGTAGTTGGTATGTTTTCATTTTTTAGTTTTTCTATTCTATCCTCTAAATCTTGTATTTCTATTTTTGTACTATTAATCTGTTCTAATAGTTTTTTATTCATTCGTACCCTCCTAACTTTTTATATATATTTTTTTCAAGTTGTTTGAAAATTTTGTTTTGGCTGAATTAAAAGTCTTAAGCTTTATTAGTATTTTTTCTTTATTCTTATTTGTCATTTTACTTTTAAATTCGTAATACTCTTGTACTACTTCTTCATATTCTTTATTCATTTCATTAAATGAATTTTCTATATTGCTTATCATAGTACTCCTTTCTATTTATTTAATACTTTTTCCTTGAACTCACTATATGTCATATCTTTTATTTCTTGTATATTTTCTAGCATTTCTTTTACTGTAATACCTCTACCTCTCCTATCTTGAAATTGCTTTACTAATGTTCCATCTCCAAAAACACCTATTTCAAATACTTGCAATATTCCATTTTTATAGTATAATTCATACCTTATGTCATTACTTCCCCATGTATCTTTTTGAGGTGGCTCTTCATAAAATGTTATTGTAGTATTTATTACTATATTAACTGGTTTGTTGTTATCTATATTCATTTATCCTTCCTTTCTTTTAAATATTTATATATAACTCTTTCAATATGATGCAATGCTTCGTAGCTGGTAATAAATTCTCCAGCATACCTATTTCTTGGTTCACTTCTTATTAATTTTATTTGCTGGTTATATTCTCTTTTATATTGTTTTGCTATTTGTATTTTATTTAATCCGCTTCTTCCATAATTTAATTATGTCGTTTTCGTTCATACTACACCTCAAATGTAGTATGTACTATTTTTCAATTTTATTCCTCCAATAATTATCGTTTCTATTGCTTCTGATGCATATACATAGCCTAATGCTTTGGCACTATCTGGTATCTCTTGTTGTCTTATTATCATTCTTATATATTTTTTAGCTTCTTCTAATCCCATAAGTCCTCCTTAAATTCCTACTCTACTGTAAACTCTTACTTCTGATAAAAAACACTTTTTTACTTCTTCATCTAATAAGATTTCTTGATTGTCTTTTTTTATATAATATATATTTTTTTGTCCTCTTTGTTTTTTAATATAAACTTGATACTCTTTATTGTCTTTTAATCTAATGTAATATCCCCAATCTCTTGGATGTAAATTAGTCAATATATAATCTTTTAATGTTATTTGTTCCATTTATTAATTTTCTCCTTTTATTAAATATAATATATCTTGTGCTTCTGAACTGTGTCCTTTATAATATCCATCTTCATAGCTTTCTGCTTCTACTGTTTCTCTCATATAATTGTATTGTTTAATATTTTCTTTTAACTTTTCTATTAATTTATCTTTTTGTATTATATCCAATATATTTTCTCTGTTGTCTTCTATTTCTCTTTCTAGCCCCTTTTTATAAAAATCTATTTGTTTTTGTTGTGTTTCTATTAAATCTAATACTATTTTTAGATCTTCTATATAAACTGGTGTTCCTATGTTTTTAGTAAACTTTTCTATGTCTAATCTTTTATTTAATCTATTTATGGCTTCCTTTTGTTTTTCAGTCATATTAATTCTCCTTCTTTGTATCTAATAGTTCTTGTAAAATACTAATAGCATATCTTTCTTTTTCTCGAAAATGTGCATCTAAAGCAAGATTGTTTGTGTTTGATAGGTTAAATAAATAATCTTTATGTATTTCTATTTTCCTTTTTATCTTCTCTACTAAACTATCATACTTATTTGCTTTAACTTGTAATTCTTTTAGTTCTTCTCTAGTATCTTTATATGTTTCTTGATATTCTCTTCTTTTATTTTCTAATTCAGTTTTTAATTTAACATTACTTTTTTCTAATTCATTATTTTTTATTGCAAACATTGCACACCTATTATTTTCTGCATTTAATTCTTTCATTTGTATATTTTCAAAATATACATGTTTTGCTATTTCTGTATTTAGTTTCTCATTTTCTTTTTCTAGTCTTTCTCGATCTTCTAATATGTTTTCTATTGCTTTGCTAAGTCTTATATCCTTTTCTGTTGCACTACTTATTGTAGCTAGTGCATAACTATAATCTTCTAATATCTTTATATCTTCTTCTATATTTGTTTTATTGTTCATCTAACCACCCCAATTCTTTACATTTTTCATTTATTGCTTTTAATAATTTCATATCTATTTCTCCTGCTGTTGTTGTAATATTTATTACTTTATTATATAAGTCAAACATTATTTCCTCATTTTTTGTATTTAAAAACCTTTCTCTATATATTTCTTCTTTATCGTATATACATATTCTTTTTGTATAATCTAATTCATATAATATCTCATCTGATTTACTCATTTTCTTCTCCTTTATATTCAATACTATTTATTACTCCTAATTCTTTCCATTTAGGTTTTATTATTTTTAATTTTATTAATAATTTTTTAAAACAATTTTCTTTGGGTATTAAATAAAGTTTACTTTTATTATCTTCTCCCATAATCTACTCCTAAAATTTCATAACTTTCTTTAAAATATTTACATACAAAATCTCTTTGACTTTTGCTTATTAAATCTAATTCTTTTTCTGTATCATGTTTGTAGCTCCCGTAAGGGCAACCCATACATCCAGTTCTTTTTGTGTAATTATAAACTTTTGGTATTTCTATATTATATTGTTTATATATTCTATCTAATAAATTATCTGTTAAATCCCATATTGGAGTAAACTTTTTATCTTTAGTGAAGCAACTTTGATATTGTTTTTTTCTTAAATTGCTTTCAAAACCTCGTACTCCTAAAATACATTTTAAGCCTGTATCTTTTTCAAAACTTCTAGCTGGTTCTTTTTTTAAATAATGGCAACATAAATGCGTTATTTTGTGTGCTTGTCCACTTAAAACATAATTTTGTGCTTTTTTAGAAATTCCAGAAAAACCTTTATTATACGTTCTATTTATTTTTTGTAATATTGTTTTTGCAGGCTGTTTGCCTTTTTGAATTGCATTTTGGTAATAATAAATATAAAAGTCTTGCTCTTTACTAAAACAGGGGATTCCGTATTTTTCTTTTATTTCAAAAGGTTTCATTTTTGGTAATAGCACTTTATCTGAATATTTATATATTCTTTTTATTATATCAGAATGTTCCATATATGTATTTATGCCTATAATTTTTATATCTGTATCTTTTAAATATTCTTTTATAAACCAATATAATAAGTGACTATCTTTACCTCCAGAATAACTTAAATAATATTCTTTAGGATTTATCTTATTAAATTTAGTTTTTAAATCATATAAATAAAAATCTACATCGTTCAATTATTTTCTCCTTTCAAAATCTTATGACTGTGTTTGTTTTTGAAATTTAATCTTTATTATTTTTATAATTTTCAAATAATGCTATTACAAAACATATTCCTATAAATTCTCCACAAAATAAAAGCATTATTTTTAGTATTTCTTTCATTACTATCCACATTTTTTACTCCTTTAGTTTATTTATATCTGTGTCAAAACTTATTTGACCGTTTGCTAAAACTCCATTTAATCTGTCTAAACTTATTTTATGATATTCTGGGTCTATTTCTATTCCTATAAATTGTCTATTTAACTCTTTAGCTCCTACACATGTTGTTCCGCTTCCGCTAAAACAATCTAATATTATATCTCCTTCATTACTACTGTTTATTATTAAATTCTTTATTATTGTTAAGGGTTTAATTGTAGGATGCTTGTATTTCTTTTTATCTAATACATTTGTATGAGTAATATAAAATTTATTTTTTGTTGCTACTTCTCCATATACTTTTACTCCTTTTTCTCTAGCAAATATGCAATATTCTGTGTCATTTAAATATGTATTATTTGCAGTTGGTAAAACATTATCTTTATGCCATGTAATTATATCTATATTGCACTGCTTTTCTTCGTAATGTTGCAATAGCTTTCTTATTTGTTTTTTGCTACACCAAATATAAATATTAATTTTTTTCATTACTCTATCTAATTCATTTAATATTTCGTAATCAATCCCATAACTTAAATGTTCTATTTCTTTTCTATTTTTAATTTTGTCATCATTTTGTTTATATGTTTTTTTAGATATTTTATAATACTCTTTATGATATGGTCTTTTAGCAAAATCGTTATTTTTACTTCCGTGTTGTATATTCATATGGTGGATCTATAATAACTAAATCTATACTTTTATCTGGAATATTTTTTATTAATTCGTAGCTATTTCCTAAAGTTATTGTATTTAACATATCTTCAAATTTCATATTCTTGCTCCTATTTTCATTCTTTCATTTTTTATTTCTATTAAATCTTGTAATAAGAAACATTCTTTAAACCCCATCTTTTCTTCTTTGTATAAAAACACGTTTTTATTATATTGTTTTTGATATATGTATACTTTGTTATCTTTTTTATTTTATATGGTATTTTCATTTGTATCTTCACCTATTAATCTCCAAAATCTTTCTGCTCCATAATCATTTATCAATATTTTTCTTAATTCTGATAATTCTATTTCTTCTAAATCTTGTATATTGTGACTTTGACAAAATCTTTTTGTTCCTAATTGACATGCTCCTGTTATTGCTCTATATTGCATTCTATTTACTTTTCCTGTATTTTTTATTTCTTTTATAATTTCAGTTGTATTAGTATTCTTTAGTTTTTTAAAAGTTAGATCTTCTATTGCTTCTTTTAGTGTTTCTGCGTGTGCTGTTATTTCTTTTTCTTCTACACAATAACCTAATGGCGTTTTATATATTGTGATTTCTTCTCTTTTTTTAATAGACTTGACATTTCCCCATAATATTCCATCAAAATATATATAATTTTTCTCTTTACAATATCCAATAGTTAATTGTTTTATATTCTTTTTCTCTTTTATTTGGGTTCCGCTTAAATCTAAGTCTCCTCCTACTGTTAGATTGTCTGGTAATTCTTTTATTTGGGTTCCGCTTAAATATAAGCTTCCTCCTACTGTTAGATTGTCTGGTAATTCTTTTATTTGGGTTCCTCTTAAATCTAAATATCCTCCTACTGTTAGATTGTCTGGTAATTCTTTTATTTGGGTTCCGCTTAAATCTAAGCTTCCTCCTACTGTTAGATTGTCTGGTAATTCTTTTATTTGGGTTCCGCTTAAATCTAAGTCTCCTCCTACTGTTAGATTGTCTGGTAATTCTTTTATTTGGGTTCTTCTTAAATATAAGCCTCCTCCTACTGTTAGATTGTCTGGTAATTCTTTTATTTGGGTTTTTTCTTTATAATTATTTTTTATTAAAAAATTTATAAATTCTATTTTTTTATCTTTTTTCATTTTTTTCTCTCCCTAATTTCTAAAATAATTTATATATTCCGCTTCTTTCTCTTTTCTAAACTCATCTGCATTCCTATTTTTCAGTCTTGGATTTTTATGCTGTATACTTCTTCTTGCTCTTGTGATACTTTCAAAACTTATATTTGTTTGTTTCATTACATTTTCAAAACTAGTTTTTTCATTTTGATCTACTTTTTTTATAAATTCTAGTATCAATAAATTATCATTGCTTCGTGTTTCTGGTTTAGTTTCTAAAATATCTATTACTATATTTTCAACTTTCCTAATTTTCATTTGAACTCCTTTACATAATTTTTTCCTATCAATTTTATAAAATCCTCTCTTGTATGAGTTTCTTCATATTCTTTTTGTGTTTTTATTCTTAATTGTCTTATTATATCTTCGTTTGAATGACACTCTGGACATATTAATTTAATAAATTTATATTTTATACTTCTTTTTCTGTTACTCCCTCCATAAATTTCATGTGGGTCTAATCTCTTACTGTACTTTCCACAATATTCACATATTCCCTTTTTGACTATATCTTTATCCCTTTGCTTTTCTAATTTTGCTAGCTTATTACTTTTATTTTTCATTTTCTTGGGCTTGCTCTTATCTTTTTTTGGAGTTTTTGGAAATGCAAATTTGCTGTAATCTATACTCATTGCTAATACCTCTCACATAATAAATCCGCTTCTGCTACATAAATCTTATTTATTAGTTCTTCTATTTTCCTTGCTGTTAATTGATGTGCTTTATTTTTTCTATCTAACTTTGTTTTTGCAAATGTTAGTATTGTTATTAAATCTTCATAATCTTCTTTATTCATTTTTTTACCTTTCCAAATTTCTAAATTCACTCACTTTTTTTACAAACCTTAAAACAAAACTTCCTGTTGAACCATTCCTTTGTTTTTGTAAATCTACGATGATATCTTGAACAGGTCCATCTTCTGAATCGTTTTGTCTATATAAAAATATTACGTTATCTGCATCTTGCTCTATAGCACCGCTCTCTCTAATGTCTGACAATGTTGGTTCTGTTTTACTTGCGTTTCTATTTAATTGGCAAAGTGCTATAATTGGTATATCTAGTTCTAAACTTAATAGTTTTAATGTTCTTGATATATCCGCTAATTCTTGCTCTCTGTTATTGAATTTTTTGTTATTGTTTTTTATTAATTGCAGATAATCTATTACTGCTAGTCCTAAATTTTTATTATTTTTTAATTGCCTTATTTCAAGCTCTATTTCTTGAATACTGTAGCAATCTGTTATTATATTTAATGGCAACTCTGCTATTTCTGAGCTGGCTTTTGTTATATTATTAAAATCCTTATCATCTAATGTTCCAAATTTAATTTTGTCATTATCTATATCTGCTTTTTTGCTTATAAGTTTTGTTATTAATTGTGTATCACTCATCTCTAAACTAAATATTGCTACTTCTGTGCCTTTTTCTGCAATTCTATTTGCAATTTGTAGTGCAAATGTTGTTTTTCCTACAGCTGGTCTTGCTCCTATTACTGTAAATTCTTTTTTATGTAGTCCTGATGTAATATTGTCTAAATCAAAGAATCCTGTATATAAACTGTAATCATCTTTAGATGTGTAATTTTGTTCTATTGCAGAAAGAGTATTTGCAACTTTGTCTATTAAACTTTCCTTTTCTAAAATCCCAATTTTAGAAATTTCCTGTAATTGTTTAATTTCTTTTTCTGTATATGTATCTATATTCTCTACTTCTTGTAATTCTTTTAATATTTTTTCTGCTTCCCTTTTTAAAGTTCTTTTTTTACTGTATTCCTTTAGTTTTTTGTAGCACTTTTCCTCCGATGTTCCCCAAACTGAATTATTTAAAGTCGATATGTATTCTAATGCCTTTGTTTTATCTCCTCTTACTTTGTTTTGAATTGTTAATATACTTACTTCTTCTTTATTTTTCTTTAATTCTAAAATCGCTCTAGCTATTTCTTTATTTTTTATATCTATGAAATCTGATTCTTTTATATCTAAATCTTGATTTTCGAATATCCAGTAATATAAACCAGACTTTTCTATTTCGATATCAAACATTTGCTACACCTCCGCTGTCGTTTTTTTACTGCTTCTTTTAGTTTTTTGGCGTAATCTTGTTCTGATATTTCAACTTCTTTGTATTGGCTTGTATCAATAGTTTTTTTAGGTTTTGTTTTATTTTTAAATTGTTCTTGCTGTATTTCAAAGTCATGTAGTGTCATTATTTTGTTAATTACGCAGTTGTCTAAAATACCTTTTGCATATTTCCAACTTTTACAGTTTCTGTCTACCGATTCTTTCAAAGATCTTACGATCAAATCTGCTTCAATACCATCTTTTAAATAACTTTGTATTTCTTCGTAAATTGTTGGGCTTAAAAGGTTTATATTATTTTCATAAAATTTTACGATTTTTTGTAAATCTTTATTATATATATTATTATTTATATTATTATTAATTAATTTATTATTTAACTCTATATTATTTATATTATCTATTTGATTATTATTTAAATTATTATTATATATATTATTAATATCTTCTTCTTCAATAATATCTTTGAACTCTTGTTCAATAGGAGTTGTACTATCGTTCAATACCCCCTTGAACTCTCCTTCAATACCTATTGAACTATCATTTAATACGGTATTGTCCTTTTGTTTAATATCTATTGAATTATAGTCATATAGCATATTTGTATCTGTTGATATAGGTACAACTCTCAATATTCTTTTTTCTAACTCTTTAGATCCTTTTTTATATTTCATTTCTATTGTTATATAATTCTTCTTTTTTAATCTTGATATTAATTTAGATATCCAGGTTGCTGATACTCCAAAAAAATCTGCAAAATATTTATTAGTGGCTGAGCATCCTTCTCCAATGTCAAAGCTATCAATTTCAGCTAATAAACCTTTTTCAATTATGTTTAAATCTTTTCTGAGCCAAATATATTTTGAAATCCAAATTCCTTTAAAATCTCTTATGTTTTCCATTAGTTCTCCTTTTTAAGAGGAATAGTGGCATCTGCATAGAAGCCTTAATATTTGATGCCACTTTTCTCTTCTTGTTATTCTTATTTATTATTTAAATTTTGTTTTTCTTTTTCATATTCCAAAGATAAACTTATAAGATTATTTTTTATATCTTCTGAATTAATTCTTGTTATTAGGCTATCTAACGTATCTATTACATCATTTAATTCTTCTATTCTATTTTCTTTTTCCATATTTACCTCTTATTTATTTAAGTTTAAAATTGGAATATTATCGCCTAATGATGTAGTTGGAAGTTGTCCATTCCATTTATTTATTAAAGATTGTTGAATTTCTAATTCTTTCAATTTTAAAGTTTTATCTGTTATTTCTTGATTTTGCTGTCTCATTACTTCCGCTTCTGCCTTAGCATTTTCTATTTTTCTTTCATTTTCAATCTTTGCTTTTTCTAAATCTGCTTTTGCTTTTTCTGCTTGTTGTTGTGCAGTTGCTTTATTTTCAATTGCTTTATTATATTCCTCTGAAAAATCAAAGTTTTTTATAGATGCTTCTGTTATATTTATTCCATTTTCTTTCAATTTTTCTATTAAAGAATTTTTAATTAATTCTGCCACTTTGTTTCTATTTACTATTAATTCCTCTGATGTAAATTGTGAAAATGCTGATTTTACACTTCCTTCAATTGCTGGTTTTATTAATATTTTGTTATAATCTTCTCCTATTGTTTGATATAATTTATTTGCTATTGTTTTATCTACGCTATAATTAATTGCTATGTATATGTCTTTTACAACCTGCATATCTTTTGTACTTGATTCAAATGCATTTTTATTTTCATATTTTTGTGTTCTACAATCTATTTTTACTATTTTTTCAATAAAAGGTAATTTAAAATTCAGTCCTTCTTGAATTGTTGTATCTTGGACTTGTCCAAATCTTGTTTTTACTCCTACATAACCTGTTGGAATTGTTCTTATGCAATTTAAAAGTGTAATTATTAACAATGTAATTAATGCTCCTGTTATCGAAATTCTTCTTATATCATTTTTTAATATTTCTTCTTTTTCGAAAGAACTTAATTTTCTCCATTCTTCATAATTAAAATCTTTCTTATATTTTTTTCTAATTTCCTTTTTCATAATATTTTCCTCCTATATATTCTTCTTTATTTCTTCTAGTTTTTCTTTTGTAACTTCTGTAATTGTCTTTTCCATATTATTGTATTTTGTATTTGAAAATTTAATTGCTTCTTCTTTTGTTGTAGTTACCCTTCCTACTACTTTTACTAAATCATATCCATTCATATTTTCTACAATTGCATAATTTCCTATTGTTATAAAATTTTCATCTTTCCAATAAAACATTTTTCCTGTTGCATTTATTACTCCTGCAATTAAATATATTGTTTCTTCATTTTTCTCCATTTTTATCTTTCTCCTTTACTTTTTTAATTTATTTTGTTATAATAATTAAAGAATGTTTACAAAAATCTTTATGAAGTTATTTGTTTTTGCCGACGATAACTTCTTTTATTTTATCTACTATATGTACTGCTGGTGTTTTGTTTTCTTCTTCTTGCCTTATAATCAATTCAATTTGATATAATTTTCTAAAATGCATTGTTGCTCTTCTTTCTGCATTTCTTGCTTGCTCTTTTAACTTTTTCTTGCTTTCAAACATATTTTTTCCTCCTTTCTTTAAAATCTTGTTTCAATGATGTCTATAAACATATAAATGCTTGTACTATATATAAATATTAATCCTAATGTACATTTAATAATTTCTTTTATCTTTTTCATTTGTTTTACTTCCTTTCTATACTTTTGCTTGATTTCCTACACTAAGTATTGCTCTTATTATTGCTTTTAGCTCTTCATTTTCCCTAATTAATGCTTCATTTTCTTTATTTATAGTTTCATTTTTAGAAACTTTTATCTTATATTGTGTTCCTATTTTTTCATATTCTACTTGTCCTGAATTTATTAATCTTAATGCTGTTTCATATCCAATCTTGTTTCTTCTCTTAAATTCGTTTAAACTTATCCACTCTTGTTCCATTTTTATCTCCTTTCTTTATATTAATTTTAATTGTTTATTTCACTCTTAGTTAAATTAAAGGCTAAAAAAATTATATCTGCTTTGCAATTTAAAGCATTTGCTAAATCATTTATAACTTTAATAGTGGGTTTTCTTTTTCCATTTTCAAGCATTGAAAGATATGCTTCACTTATTTTTGACAGTTCTGCAAGTTTTTTTCTAGTCATTTTCTTTTTTACTCTTATTTCTGTTAAAGTTAGTTCTTTCATTTTTAACTCCTTTCTTTTAACTTTCTGTAAAACATTATAATTAACTATAAGTAAAATGTCAAGCATTTTTCATAAATATTTTTAAACTTTTAGTAAAATATTAAAAACTTCTTGCAACTCTAAGTAAAATTTCAAAAGATTTTATTGACTTTTTTAACTTAGAGTTATATAATAATATGCAGTATTAAAAATTATGTAAAGTGAGATTTTTATGAATAGATTGAAATTTCTGAGAGAAGAAAAAGGTATTTTTCAAAAAGACGTTGCAGATTATTTAAAATGTTCTATTGCTATAATATCAATGTATGAAAAAGAACAACGAGTTATGGATGTAAATATTGCTCAAAAGCTTGCTTCATATTTCAATGTAAGTATAGATTATTTATTAGGCAAATCTGACATTCGCAACTATGACGAAGACGAAGAAGAATTTAGATATGCCTACCACAAAGAAATGGAAGGCTTAACAGATGAGGAAATTGCAGATGCATTAAGATTTTATAAAGAAATGAAAAAGAAAATGAAAGGAACCTAATATGATATTTAAAAATAAAATTTCAATAAGCGATTTAGCTAATACGTATGTTGGCGTAATAAACTATATTTATAATCAATTTAATTTAGAACTTGATGCTGTAAATTTATACTCCTTTTTATTAGATTTGTATTGTATTTTATATTTTGGCACTTTTAATAAATTGGAAAAAATTTTAACTCAAGAACAAATTAAGGAATTAGAAAATAATGTAGTTACCTCACTTTTAAAGGATAACGTTTTAGATAAAATAAATTTGGAAAATGTTAAAGATTTTAATTGGTCTTTTTTTTCTCAAGAAAATGGTGCAATTAATTTTTTACAATATAAATTTAAGCAATTGAATATATCCCTTGATAATGATAAATTGTATTTTTACAGTTTTACTATATTAAATAATTTAAATGCAACAAATTCATATCTAAAAACAGTTAAAGTTAAATTCAATAACAGTTTTTTTATATCTAAATATATTAATTATGATAAACTATATAAAAAGTTGAAAATTATACTTATTGTACTTTTATTTATTGAGATCATATTATTACCATTCGCTTTATAAATATGATAGTATTATTTTATATGTTGAGGGATGAAAATGGAATTAAATAAATTATATAACGTAGCAGAAAAAGAAAAAATAAATATAATTGATTTTAAAATGAAAAATAAAGCTATTATCGGTTGTATAGATAATAATTATTGTATTGGTTTAAATTATTCAAAAATAGGCAATTCTCGTGAAGAAAAGACTATATTATCTGAGGAATTGCGGACATTATTATACTAATTCTTTATACAATAGTTCTTATTCTCTTGAAACAATTAGTAGAAAAGAATTTAGAGCTACTAAATGGGCTTTCAAAACTTTAGTACCATTTTCTAAATTAAAAAAGTTATATAATGAAGGTTATAAATATACGTATGAATTTGCAGAAAAATTAGGAGTTACAGAAGAATTAATAGAAAAAGCATATAATTATTATTTGGAGGGGAATTGTGGCTAAAAAAACTAATTTTGAAGTAAATGGAAAAGAATATTATAGATTAACTAAAACTATAGGACATAAAGCTGATGGTTCCCCAATAAGGAAACCATTTTATGGTTCTTGCAAAAGTGAAGCTGAAGAAAAAGCTGATAAATATATTAATGACATAAAAAATGGGCTTATTACTAATTATGATGATGTTATTTTAGTAGATTTATTTCATTCATGGTTATTTGATTTTTTACATAATTCATCTAAAATAAAACCTTCAACTTTTGAAAGATATGAGGGAATATATAGAAATTATATAAAGCCTTCTGATCTTGCTGGAGAAAAAATATCTAATATAAATAATCTAAAAATACAAAAATATTATAATGAACTAAGTAAAAATAGTTATTCATATTCGCAAATTAAGACTTTAAACAAAGTTTTAAAGACTTTTTTTAATTGGTGTATAGATAATAACTACGCATTAAAAAATCCTTGTATCAAAGTAAATATAAAGGGAGATAAAAATATTATTATTAATGATTCATCAAAAGAAGTTGAAATATTTAGCGAAGAAGAGATACAAAAGATAAAAAAAGCATTGATTGGCCATAAATATGAATTATTAATTATTTTAGATTTTGCAACTGGCTTAAGACAAGGAGAACTTTTAGGACTAGATTGGAAATATATAGATTTAGAAAATAAAAATATAAAAATTGCTCAAACTATTAAAGAAGTATATGTTTATAATTCCGAAAATGATAAACATATAGAAAGTATACTTCAAGCACCTAAAACAGTAAACTCTATAAGATCTATACCTATTCCAGATGCAATAGTTGAAAAATTAAAAAAAGTAGAGCAAAAAAGTGGATTTTTATTTACACATAATGATCAACCAATAAAAGCAAAAAGAATTTTTGATTTTTGGAAAAAATTATTAAATGATTGTGATATAAAATATAAAAAATTTCATTCAATTAGACATACCTACGCTTCTATGCTTTTAAAAAATGGTGTAGATATTGAAACTGTTGCAGAACTTATGGGACATTCTGCAATAGCAATTACACAATTATATTTACATAGTTCAGACAATCAAAAAGAATTAGCAGTTAAGACATTAAACCATCTCTTTGAAAACTAAAGTGATAAATAAGTGATAAATAAATATCTAGCATACCTCAAATCGCTTGAAATATGCTAGATATAGCTAATCTTTAAATTACTGGAGGCGCCTATCGGAGTCGGACCGATCATCAGAGTTTTGCAGACTCGTGCCTTACCGCTTGGCTAAGGCGCCATAACTTTTAAAATTATAACATAGGATTTATTAAATTACAAGGTAAATTTGAAAATAATATTGACTTTTTTAGTTTTTTCTGTTAGTATAACTATTGTACTTATGCGGGAATAGCTCAGTTGATAGAGCGTCGCCTTGCCAAGGCGAAGGTCGCGGGTTTGAGCCCCGTTTCCCGCTCCATTTTTTATTTACAGCTGCATATTTATTTTATCCCCTATTTATCTTCATGTTATAATTTATTTTAATATCAAACTAATTTAATGTATTATGCAAATATTTTTATTCTACCTGAATATATTTTAGCTATTATATTCAAATATTCTAAAATGCCTCTTTTATTCACTTTATTTGCAAGCTTTATCTCTATTTCTTCTATTATTTCTTTATCTGTTTTTATTGTTAATGTTCCTATTCTACTTCCTTTTTCTATTGGTGCTTCTAAATATGTAACTGCATCAATTTCTACTTTCGGATCACTTTCTAAAACTGCCTCTTTTATTTTTATTTCTTCTAATTCTAACTCAACATTGCTCATTCCTTTATATATATATATTCTGTCTTGATTTATTTGTTTCCACATTTCAAATTCTTTTTTTGCAATTTCTTCTATATTTATACTTTGATACTTTTTATTTGCATATTCTATTAATTTTATTGTATCTTTTGCTCTATCTTTTCTTGTATCTGCTCCTAATACTACAATTATTAAATCCATATTTCCTCTTTTAACACTGGTAACTAAGCATCTTCCTGCATTATTGGTAAATCCTGTTTTTACACCATATACCCCTTCTATACTTCCTAATAATTCGTTCGTATTACTTATATTAACTGTTCTATCATTTATTGTTATTCCTATTTCTTTTGTATCTACTATCTTAGCAATAGTTTCATTTTTTAATGCATAGTCTGTTAGTTTAGCAAGTTCATATGCTGTTGTATAATGATTTGGATCATCTAGTCCATGAGGTGTTACAAAATTAGTATTTGTTAGTCCTATTTCTTTTGCTTTTTTGTTCATTAGTTTTGCAAATTCTTCTACACTTCCAGAAGTATGTATTGCCAATGCTACTGCTGCATCATTTCCTGACCTAAGCATTAATCCATATAATAAATCATTTACTGTTATTTTATCGTCAGTTTTTAGTCCTAATTTTGATCCTCCTACTATTGCAGATTTTTCTGTTATTGTAACTGTATCTTTAAGATTACAATTTTCTATTACAATTAAAGAACTCATGATCTTTGTTGTAGATGCCATTGCTGATTGTTTGTTTTCGTCTTTACCATATACACATCTTCCTGATTTTCTATCATATACTATATATCTTCTTGAATTTATTGTTGGCTTTGTTTTAGCATTAGTTGTTTCTTCTATTTCATATTTTTCTGTTTCTTTTAATATGTTTTCTTCTATCGCCTCATTATCATCATCAGCATAAATATTCATATTACTGGATAAAATGGCTATTACAAGTATCGAGAATATTATTTTTATTAATTTTTTCATAAAATAATCACCTAAAACATTATATTGTTTTAGATGATTTTTTATGACTATTTTAACGGTATATTTAAACTATATACTTTAACTGCATTTTCAGAATTTCCTTCTATAGCTATACTACTGTCTGTATTTGCATTAAATGTTCTTATTAAATTAAAGTTAATTTCTGATGGATCTTTACGATCATCGTAATATTTATTAAATAACAAATATTGTGTTGTTGTACCTCTTGGTGCTAGCATAATATTATTATTTACTAAATCTAAAGCTGCTCTTGATTGATCTCCTAAGTTTAAAGTTATTTCATTTGCTGTCATACCATTTGCAAATAATATATATCCATTTGTTTTATTAGTTATTTCTACTAGATACTCTTCTTTTGTATAACTCATATTTTTTGATAATATTTTTACTTTTACAAAGTCATCTTCTCCTGTTAAGTTTGTATAGATCTTTTTACCTATATATCCTTGATTAGATATTTTCATACTTCCGTTTTCTTCTATCAATGCTATTTTTTCTTGGTATGTTTCATAGCCTCCTGTTGTTCCTGTAGACATTATATCATCTAGTATTCTGATATTATATATATATATATTATCTACATTTGAATAATTTTGTATATTATATATTTTTTTATTTTTAAATAAATTGTCTATATATATTTTGAATTCTGAAATACTATTATTATACAAATATTCCTTACAATCTTTTGTTAGCATATTATATGCATTTTGATATTCTTTATTATTACAATAATTAAAATATTTATCTATAGTATTGTTTACTTCTTCTACATCTTTTTTTGGAACTGTTCCACCATTTTCTATTACTGGAGTATCTGGTGCATATGTATTTGTAAAACTTATTTCCTTTGGCCTATTTTTCAAATATGTGTTTATTACAATTACTGCTACCCAAACAACTGCTACTGATATTATATATTTCCAATATTTTTTGAAAAAGTTTCTTATAGATAAAAGAATTTTTGCACTTGGTTTCATATATATTCCCTTTCTATTTTATACTACTTCAAATGATATTTTGAAATTGTTTAATGATTCTTCCATTATTACTACTTGCATATCTTTTTGTTCTGCATTTATATTTGAATTTAATGCATCTTTTATTTGTAATTTCAATATATACATTGTTCCTTCTCTTGATATATCTGTATAATTAATTACTATGTTTTTTGGATACTTTTCTATTACATAATTTTGAAAGTCATTAAGAGTAGGAAAATATGTATTTTTAAAATTTTCATATAGTAAGTTGTAAGCACTTTTGTAATCCTTTGATTCTATATATGAGATGTACGTTCCAAAATAAGTTTGCATACGATTTTTTTCAGATAATGATGCTATTTTTTCTTCTCTATTTTTATTATCTTGATCATTTGATACTATATTTGATGGGATTTGAGTTATGGCATTGTTTTTCACTTCATTATCACTTTGAATGTTTTTACCTATATAGTTACTTATAAATACTTTCAAGTTTATTGCTATTAATATTAATATCACTATTGTTAATATAATATAAACTAATTTTTTATTTTCTTTCATATTTTTTCCTTATTAATCTTTTTTTCCAAATTTTATACTTGGTATAGTAATAATTTGATTTGCTAAATATACTTTTACAGTTACTTGTTTTCCATTTTCATATGTAAAAATCATATTAAATGTTGCATATCCATTATCGTTTTCTTTATAAGTGTTCATATCAATATTAGAGTGTAAATAATTATGGCTTCCAACATTAAAACTTTGCATTGCCATTTCATAAAAGTCTTCTTTTGAATATATATTCATGTTATTTATAACATCTTTTTTTAAATCATATAATTGCAATATTTTATTTGTGCTAGTTCCGTTTGTATTATTATATATTTCCTTCATATTTACAATTATAAGTTTATATAATTCTTTTTCTAATGTTACTAATGGCATATCTCCTTTATATTTTTGACTAAGTTCAGCTATATTTTGAGGTTGGATAATATTTTCTATTACTGTTTCTTCTCCGTAATTATTTCCTAATTGTTTCTCTGGATATAGTCCTTGTTCTAAAATACTATTATATAGTAGTTTTTCTGATTCATCGCTACTATTATCATTGAAATTAAAATATATTAATTGTCCTATTAGAATAATTATTAATATTACAATTATACTTATTAAAAACTTCTTCATTAATATTATTTCCTTTATATTATTTATAAGCATTTTGAGGAGATTAAGATCTCCTTAAAATATTAGTCTGCCATTTGTTTCATAAATGCATTTGCATATGTTTCTCTTTTTCCTAAAAGGTCTGTACAACCTTCATATTTTTCAGCAAAAATATCTGCACATTCTATTACATCATTAGATGTAGTCAATTTTTTCCATACTGATTTATAACCTTGTACTTCATATAAGAAGAAACCTAATTGTCCTTCATATGAGTTAGATTGATATCCATGTGATTTACACCATTCTTCCATTTTTTGTCTTCTTCCACTTCCATAAAGCCATTGAGCAATTCCATATGCAGTAGAATTTGGATTTTTAGCTTCTGGATTAAATCCACTTTCAAGTTGAATATTACCCATTGCACCACAAGCACCTGCTTTTGTACAGCCCAAATCTCTTAATGCTCTGTACATTTCTTTTTGTCTTTCTGTTATATCTTTTATGTGATAATCTGGATTAAATGTTGAATTTGTACTTCCACTTCCAGTTGTATTTCCTCCATTGTTATAATCATCTTGTCCAGTATTTTCATTTTTGTTTATGAAGTCATCTTCTATTGTTCCTTTATATGTTGGATACATATATGTTTGTATATCATCTACTATTGACTTATCTATATTAAATAAAACAATTCTTACATCTTCATTAGTTAATGTTCCTATTTTATTTCCTCTAGTTATTGTAGCTCCTTGTGATACTGTAGGATTAATTCCTGTAATTGTCATTACCATATCTAATACTAAATTTGCATCTGCACCTTCATAATCAGTACCAAATTTAGAATTTAATTCTTCAATTGTGTTACCTGATAAAGATTTGAATTTTATTGTTATTGTGTTTCCATCTACACTTTGTACTACTGCATCTCCTGGCGCTATAAAGTTTCCTCCTGAGCTAAAGGCTTCTCCACTTTTTAAGAATATACCATATTCATTTTCTTTTCTGTATATTCCTTTTGTTACACTATCATCTTCACCCTGTATATTATCACTACCAACACTTTCTATTGGCCATAATAATACTTGCGTTAATGGTTTAATAAAGTCCTCTTTTGAAAAATATCTTAAATTAATTAATAAGTCTTTTAAGTTTCTATATATATATTCTGCCTCTTGAGTATGTGTATTTTCTAATATTGCAAATGCTGCAAATGCATCTGTATATGATTTATTTCCATCTTCATCTTCTGTAGCAAATGTTACGGGTTGTTTTTCTATTTTCCATTCTTCGTTATCTTTACTTACTGTATTATATGTTTCATTTTGAAATACAAAGCTTGATTTTCCTTCATCAATGGCTTTTGCATTTGCTATTTTTAGTGCAGTTCTTCTCGTTCCATCATATCTATAATATTTTCCAAGGAAATTATATGATATTCCATTAAATGTTCCACTTCCACCTTTAAATAGAGCTACTATTGCATCATTTGGTGCATCTACTTCTGGCTCACATAATTGATAGAATATTCCTCCTGCTCCTGATGCATCTTCAAATGTTTGGTCTAGTGTTATTTTTCCTCCATTTAACTTATCTTCTTGTAATGGATCACTATCATTTTGTGGAATGTATCCAGTTTTCTTTTTTGCTCTATCTGCCTTTCCATATACAAAATTAACATAGCTATAATACCAATGATTATCCACAGTTGTTATTCTTGGTAAATATGTTTTTGCTGGTTTTCTACCTTCTAATATTAGTTGAGCAAATTCTTCAAATTGTTCTGCTGTAATTCCTGATAATATTGAATTATCTAGTGCAGATTGTACTGAACTATCATTTATGTCTTTACATCTTAATACTTTATTAACTGTCCTATCTTCTTCTACTTCTCTTCTTACAGTTGTTGTTCTATCTGTTTCTGGATTATGCACTTCATCTTCTACTTTATATTTTACTGTTATATCAAATGTACTATATTTTTGTCCTAATAATTTTTCTTCTGCTTCTGCCAAATCAGCTCCTAATGCTGTTTCTGTCCATCCATCTATATCTATAACATCTCCATTTTTTAAGTCAAAACGCCATGTTGGAAATTGTCTTTCATTTTCTATAAGCTGTGCAAATGCATCGTCTAATACACCTGCATTTTTAAATCTGTTTATTTCTTCATCAGTCATATTAAGCATTATTTTTAAATATAATGTTTCTATTTCTTCTTGAGTTATTCTTGTATTTTCTGTACCATCTTTATCAAATATAACCTTATAAGTAGAAGTTATTTCTTGCATTTTTATATTTACTTTTGTGTTAAATGCATCTGCTGTTGCTATATCGTAGGCTAAGTCTGGCATCATAGTTGATAAGTGCAATGCTAAAAATAACTCTATTGGTTTTCCATATCTCGCTGACCAATCATCCATACCAAAGTAATATACATTTTTTGTACGTAGTGATCTAGGGTATTCTATTTTTAACAATTTATTTTCTCTATCTACTGATAACATATCTTCAGCTTCTGGTGTGCCTACAAGTAGTGAAAGTATAGGTGACCCTGTTGATTGGTCTGTTATATTAAGCATACCCTCTGAATATGCTTTTATATCTTCACTTTTATATATTTGATCTTTTGAATTCCATATTACCCCTGTAAATAAACCTGGGAAGTTATTATCAAATGCATATTTAAAAAATCCTAATAAACTCCATGAGGATGGAACATATATTGCTTCACTTTGTGATATATATGCTTGTAGATAATTTCTTCCATCTACAGATCTATTAAGTTTTGCTATTTTTCCATTAGTTACACCATCAACTTCATCTGAGTCAACTTGTGTATTATCGTCATATTCATAACTAGCATCTGCAAATCCATATCCTACTAAATCATATCCCATGTCTTGTATTCTTTGTGCTAATTCCATTTGTTCGTCTTCACCTATTGTTGGAGTAACATTTTTACCTGTAATAAATCCATTTATGTCTCCCCAAAGGCCTTTACCAAACTCTTTAATATTTTCTACATACATACCTGGTAATGATGTAAAAAAACCTATTATTCCTATAATTGCTATAATAATTAATAGCCCTATTAGAATAGGTAAAAAGATACCCATGTGTTGCACTATAAATTTTATTACTTTTTTTGTTTTTTTAGCTTTTTGAACATTGCCCTGTACATTTTTTGCTTTAGCTTTTCTCTTTGCATCTCTGTCATTTTTGCCTTGTCCAGTTGTTGATACATTATCGTCTTCTGCCACTAGATATCTCACCTACCTTTTATGTGTCATTTATTTAGTAAATTAATCATTATTTCTTCTATTTCTAATAATATTGCTTAAATTTCCTGTAAATCTTTGTCCCATTGTTCTTTCTCCAATATATCCACCTTGTATTTTTGCTATATCTTGTTCTACATTTGCTATTGCCTTTTCCTCTGATAAACCTTGATCCATGTAGTAATCTTTTGATTCTAATAATTGATTATAGTAATCTGTTTCATGTCCTTGTGCTTCGACATCACCATTTAATAAGTCTTTTGAATGTTGTCTTATCCATGAGTTATCACTATTTCCATATATTCCGTTATCTCCTACTTCTGAATTATACATTTTTGCTAGCTTACGTTGTTTACCTTTTCTTTCTTGATCTTGCATAATGTTACCAATAGGATCTTGTTTAAGTCCACTTAAAGTAGCAGATAAATTACCTGTTGCTGCACCTGCTGCACCAAACATCATTCTTCCTGTTAATTTTAACTCTGCTTTTGCTGCACCTCCTATAATACCCCTTGCTACTCTTGCTGGCTTACTATTCCAAATCTGTCCAGCTTTTTCTTTAATTCCGCCTGGCTCGCTATCATAATCTCCTTCGTTTCCATAATCTCTACCAGTATCTTCATTTCTAGCAGATCTTCTTGAGTCCTCTTGATCTTCTCCTGCATTTCTTCTCGATCTTCCTGATACTCCAGGTCCACTAGGGCCTTCTGTATCACTAACTCCTTCTCTTGTAGCTGGTGCTTTTCTTCTTTTTGATGATTTACTTCCATCTTGGCTTCCTGATTTTTTACTAGCAATTAGTCCCATTGCTGTTGTTACTATTGCTGCTTGTCCTATTGTGTCTGCAACACTCTTTGATTCAAAGTGGAATATTTCTTTTATAATCTTCTCTGCTTGGTATATAAATACTATCATTAATATACAAATTAAAGCTGTACCTAAATCTGCATCTGTCATAGAGGCTAGTGATGTCTCAACTAATGCTAGGTAAATTATACATTGAAATGGTTGAAGTAATATATTATATACAAATTCTTTAAACCATTTATTTAATGCTTGTGATTTACCATCTCCCATTCTATCTATAGAATATGTAATAGTTATTATTGGAGATATCATTATTAAAAATGCTATTGTTATCATACGTTTTACATATGTTATTACAAATATTAATGTCATTATACAGAACATAAAGTATGTGAATGTATATGTAAATGATTTTATAAATGCAACACTTTTTAAAGCCTGTGTTCCGAATTCATTAATAAGATTATATGTATTTTCTCCACTACCTCTTCTTGCTGTGGATATAACATCTACTATTGTATTATTTAATTGTATTACAAAAACTATAATATAATGTAGTACAAATAATAATGCTAAACTAACAAGCCAATCTACTAACATTTTTTTGTATTTTGCTTTTTCATCTGCTACTGTTGAAATTGCCATTCTAATTCCAACATATAATACTATTATTGCTAACGCTACTGCTGCTAAGTTTCTAAATGATGTATACCATATTGCTATATTTGTTCTAATTGTATTTATAGTCCCACTATTCCATGTACCACTATCCACTTGTTCAAAGAAATTAATTTGCAATATAGGAACTTCATTAAATAGAATTTTATCTATTGTCATTCCATCTATTGCACCTTCTGTTCCCACTAAGATAAAATTTAACACCATTGTTATAGCTTTCCCTATTGTTAAAGGTATTATTTTTATGAACATGAATAATATTCCCGCTAATCCATCTACTATTGTTCCTAATCCTGAAAGTATTGCATCCCCTAAACTTTGTCCAGAATCATCGCTACTTCCATTATTACCAGTATAATCTGGAGTTAAATCATTATCATTAATTACAGGATGATCTGTATTACCAGTATTTATTCTTTTTTGTGCTTCTGCATGAAATCTCATTATATTTTCTACAGCACTGTCAGCTATATTAGGATTGTCTTGCTTAATTGCCATTTTTACTTTTTCTTGAATATCTAAACTACTATTTCCTGAATCCTTTTCGATTTCCTCATATGATGAAACTAAAGATTCTAACTTTTCATCACTTGGATCTGTTGATACTCCTGTTGTATCTGTATAATATAGATTAAACAATTGCCTAAAATATTCTTTATTTATTGTTCCTCCTGTTACAGTTACACCAGATGCCCCTACTTGTCCAATAAAAGACAATAGTATAAATATTGTTAGTATTATTAGTAGTGTATTTTTTAATTTTTGTTTTATCATATTTCACCTCTTTATTATTATAGGTTCTTTAAAAATTTATCTGCATGTCTATAGTTATTTTTTGTTTTTTCTTCTGCTTTATTTATTCTATTTTCTAACGAAATTATATCTTTTGCAATATCTTTAAACTTATTATCTACTGTTTGATCTACAACAATATTAGAGATATTTTTAGCAATAGAATTAGATTCATATTTTACATCTACTTCTTTATTCTCTTCTTTTGCCTTTCTTACATTTTTTTCATGTTGTTTAAATATTGTTGATTTTGCTTTATCTGTAATAGTGTTTCTAACTTTGTCACTTAATTGTAAGTTGTATCCTAATTGTCTTACTACCTCTTCTATTATATCATTTATTGTAGAATTATCAATAGACTCTATATTATTTCTAGATACATATTCATTAATAATATTTGATATTTTCTCAGTATTTGTTTCTAATATAAGTTTTGTTGTAATATCTTTAAATCTATTTGTCTCATTTTCGTTTATATTACTTTCTTTCCTTAATTTATCAAATGTATCTCTAATTTTATTCTCATTATCATCAATATCATCAATTTCTTTAATTGCAGTATATATTTTGTTTCTCTTCTTTTCGTATTTTGCTCTTGCCTTCTTCTGTCCATAGTAAAGTTTATATATTCCAAGTGACCTGTATCCTCTAATAAATCTACCCTTGTAGTCTTTTTTATTTATATCAACATTTTTCTTTTTATCTTTATTTATATTTGTTATACCCTTTTTAAGTAGTCCTACACCAGCTATTGGATTAATTACAGTCATAGGAACTGCTAATATTACGCTTCCTACACCTGTTACTTTATCTTTTATAAATTTATAATTTGATTTATATCTTGCCTTTCTTTGTCTACTAAGCTTACTTTTAAGTTGTCTCGCTTTTATTCCTAAACTTCCATCTGCTCTTGCTAATCTCCTAATTTTAAAATTGTTATACATCATTTTATTAAAGTCATCTAGTATAGGATTATCTGTTTCTCTATCAAACAAGTCCTGCATTCTCATATCTACATCATTTAATTTTTCATTTATCTTTTCTTTTATTTCTGGACTCATTTTTTTGTATATTTGTTTACCTTGTTTAGATACAGCAGATGCTGTTCCTGTTACTAATCCATATGCACCTGTCGCCATTTGTCCTACGAATGTTATTCCAGCAAATCCTTTTATTACATCTGCAAATTTTTCTTGTTTTGCTGTTTCTCCTATTAATTTAGATCTATCAAAACTAAAGATATTTCTAAATATTTCATCTGCTTTAAGCATAAAATTGAAAAACACTAATGCTATTATAAATCCCACTATTGATTCAAGGGATAATTCTAATGCTGAGCTTATTAAAGCAGTATAGATTAAAGCATGTACTGATTGAAGTAATACATTCATTGTAAAGTCATAAATCCAACTTGTAAATGAACTTCCCTTTTTTCCACTAGCTGAATCTATTGCATATTTAGCACCTATAAATGGTGCTACAACTATTAAAATTACTGTTGTGAACATTCTCTTTATATATACCCATAAAAATCTTATCCAAATTATTACTAGAGTTATATACATTATCATAGCAGGAAAGCTAACATTTGCCCTAACTTCATATGCTCTTGTCCTTATAGTGTCATAAATTGTTTCCTCTTCCCATCCACCTTGAGTCATAATATTAGTTTCTGCATCTTGTATTGTTTCTACTATTGTAGAATTTAGGCTAATTATAATTATCATTAAATAATGTATTGTTAAAACAATTATTAATGATTTAAACCATCCTATTATCATTTGTTTATATTTTGCTTTTCTTGCTGGAATTGTAGATACTGCAATTCTTATACCTGTATATACAATTCCTAATGCTAAAGCTATAATTACCAGATTTCTGATTGATACATACCATTTTGCAACTACATCTCTAATTACATATACAACACTATCTGTATTTACTATTTGTCCACCTGCTGTTTCTGAAAATACGTTTATATCTAATATTGGTACTTTATTAAATATTATATCTTCTATTGTATATACACTTTCATCACTATCAGCTGCAAAAACATTATTTGAAAAAAGAATAGCAATGAAAAATAGACTAATTACTATTAATGTTATTTTTTTTATTAGTTTGCTTTTCATTATTATTCTCCTTTCTTTTATTTCATTATCAATTTAATTTAGGTTGTGTAATCCAGTATTTATTGATCTCTCAGTTACACTTGTAAGTCCAACTATTGGTATTCTTATTAGAGATAATAAAATTCCTAATATATAGTTTCCAAAGTCTCCAATATCATCAAAAAGCCATCTAAATGTGGTTGTTGTAGAACTTATTTCTGTAGGCATACCATTATATTTAAATGCTGCTGCTATTTCATCTAAATCAACTTCTTCCACATCATTTCCTGAGGCAGTAATATCAAAGTCTCCATCTATTGGGCTAAAACTAGCACCTTCTACTGATATAAGTCTTGCAAATTTGGTATATTTACATAATGAACTCGTACTATTTTCAGGTTCTACCCATTCTGAAGTCACAGTATTTATTCTTGTTTCAGTACCTCTACAATCAACTACTTGTCCATTTCCACAATATATTGCAACATGATTATGCCCGCTACCTCCCTGACCTTTAGTAGCTATTAATATATCTCCTGGTATGGGCTGATCATCATCACTTATATAATGTAATTCAAAATGTTTTGTATCTCTGACATTATTTTGTGGAGTTACAAATCCACTATTTCCACTTACTGCTCCTTCATAGTTTATTCCTATTGAATAATGTAATATATAACTTACACATCCCACACAATCGAACTTGTACTCATTTTGAGGATATCCGCCTTTATACGTCTTTCCTCTTATTGCATAAAGTTCATCACCTTTTATATATTTCCACTTTAAGCCCTCTTGTTTTTTAAAGTTTAGAGCCCATTGTACTAATTGGTTTCTAGCACTTTCTAATGTTATTGATGTATTTTCTCCTGTGCTACTTCCATTTCCATTAATTGTTATCACACCAATTATACCTTTAAAGGCTGCATTGAAAACATGTTCAATCGCTCCATCACTAAAGTTAAAATTTCCTGAAGAGTGAACATGTCCTGCAAAAACTCCTCTTAAAGAACTGGAATTATATAGTGTATTTAAATAATTGCTTTTAGGTTTATATCCATTACTTGTGGATGCACTACTCCAGTAATATACATCTCCATTATGCACACTTTTAGACCATGACTGCATTTTATCTGGTTCTTTTTGAGATTCTATTGGAACATGTGTAAAATATAATGCATTTTGGCTATTATTTAAATAGTTTGATACTGTACTAATTGCACTATCTGATATTTCTCTATTTGCAAAGTTTTGACCTATTAATGTAATTGAATCACCATCATTACCTATAGTTATCTGCTTTATTTCTCCTCCTACGCCTAAACTTGCTGCTGATTCATTTGTTCCTGAATTAGTAGTCATTTCTGTTAAGTAGTCATGATCTGCAACTAAAAACATTACATTACTATTATTTAGTCTACTTATTTGACTTTTTAGATAATTAAAGTTATCCTCACTATAATTATCCATCATATCTCCACCAAATACTATAGCGTCAAAATCGTTTGCATTTAAGCAATCAATTATTTTGGGAAGTATTGCATATGAGTTGTTAAATCCCGCATTTCTTTGTTCAAATGTTGTTGAATGGTTAGTATACCATGCATGATTTATATTTGTTTCATTAGGTTGCATCATATGTAAGTCAGAAACCCATGCTATCTTGTATGTTCCTTTTACATTATCCATAGAGATATTTACTGAATCAGCGCCTAATCCATAGCTTGCTGTATTAACTCTATTTCCAGCTGCATAAACTACCCCTACATAATTTTGACTAATAGATAGGAGCAATATTAATATTATTAATGATAGTGTTACTATTTTTTTTAATTTTTGCTTTATCAATTTTTACCTCTTTATTTTTATAGTTTTGAATTATAATTGTAGTGTAGTATTATCATAATAAATTACGTTATTTTCTATTTTTGTAATTTCAAAGTTACCTTGTCCACTATGTAGTTTTCTAGTATTTCTATTTTCTGCATTATATAGATATATTCCATCATTTTTCACACCATATATAAACATAGTTTGTCCATAGTTTATTATACTTGAAATGTTTTCTACTTTAAGTTCTGAGTCTATTTGTGTTTTATCCACTGAATAAAAACTATACTTGTTTTCATTTTCTAATACAGAATATTTATCTGTTTCTAATTTTGCCATTCCTACATATGGATTTCTTTTTATGTAGTCGCCTTCTACTCTTGCTTCTTCTGCTCTCATTAGTAGATTTTTTTCTAAATCTAGGTATACATTTGTTGGTGCTTTACTGTTATTTATTATATCTGATATTGTTACTGTGTCTGTTACTTTTCCTTGAAAATTACTATATAATGTTATTCCATTATTTTGATCTGCTCCGATTATTACTTCAAATCCTCTTTGAGGATAAATTATATTAACATATGATTCTTCTTTATAATAAGTAGCATAATCTGGATAAATGTCTGTTAGTTTATTTAAAAATGTATTTGTATCTCCTGTTTTATTTAGTTCTGTAACTATACTTCCAAATTTATTACTATCGCTTTCGCTATATTTACTTACAGGATATATTGATATTTCATCTTCACTAAAGAATACATACATTTCTATTCCTTTATATCCTATAATATCTCCTGTATCACTCCTATATGTAATTTCTCCTAATGTACTTTGTATTTGATTAAATGATGTACCTACACCTATTTGGTTTATAATCTTTTGATTATAATTTTTTGTAAATACTATGTTGTATATTTTTGAATTTATTGTTCTTATTTTGTATCCTTCATCAAGGTATATATTATAATTATCACATTCACTATCTTTTGTCCCAATGTTTAGTTTGTCATATTCCCAATTATTATTTATCAAATTAGCTAATATTGATGAGTTTATTGTGAAATTAGTAGTTCTTTCTTGAGAAACTCTTTTTGTTTCATAATCTGTTAATAAATTTTTCCAATATTTACTATCATTATTTATTGTATATGTAGATACTTTATTATCTTCATATTTAATTCTAATAATAATATTTTTTTCTTCATCTATTATTTTAAAATTATGTCCTGAAACTTTTTCACTAATATGTTTTATTAGTATTTCATATAAGCCCTGGTTACTTATTCCATCAGATGTAATAGGTTCATTACTAAACTGAATGTATATATCTCTTTCAAATCCTTCTTCTTCTGATTTCTTTTGGCTTATATACTTATGACCATCATACTCTACTAATTCTCTTATTGTTCCAAAGTCTTTTATACTATTTTTTTCTTTGCTTATATTAACTATTAATCTAATTATTACTAATAAAATTACTAGAAAGATTATTAGTATAGTGATTAATTTCTTTTTACTCATTAATTATTTTCCCTTTCCAAATAATTTTATATCTCTTAGACCTTCTCCTTGTATTTTTAATGCACTTCTTATAATTTTTTCTGCATTATCTAATGCTACTAAAAAGAATATTGCTATTAATGGAACCTGTTTTGCTATTTCTCCTGCAGAATATATAAATATTACATATATTAATAAATGAATTGGTTGTACAAATATTTCCATCATAATTCTTCTAAACCAATTATTAAAAGCTTGTGCTCTACCATCACCTACTGTGTCTATTGAATATGTCATACATACTAATGGAGATATTACCATCATAATAAACACTTTGAATACCCTAAATAAGTACATTATAAAGAATTTTATTTCATAGTATGTCATTACACAATATAGTACTAAATAAAATAATTTATTCCAGCCATCAGCATTGTTAATATTTTTAAATACATTTGTTAAAACAAAGGTTTCCATACTTGTTGTATTTGTATCTGTTTCTATTGCTGTTCTTATAAAGTTAATAAATATATCTGATACTCTTATCATAATTATTACTATGTAATGCATGCAGAATAAGAGAATAAGTCCTATAAACCAACTTGTAAGCATTTTTTTATATTCTGCTTTGCTCTCACCTGTTGTTGCAACAGCAAGTCTTATTCCAATATACACAGCTACAATTACACATCCTACAATTGCTAAATTTCTTATAGCTATATACCATACAGCTGCTTGTTTTTTTATGTTGTTGGCAAAACCAGAACGTGGACCTTCTTCTACATCTGTAAATATGTCTATATCAAATAAAGGATATTTATTAGTTAGTAACCCTTCTATTGTAAATATTGACAAAGTTTGTCCATCATCATTTATAACATCTTCATTATCTAAAGCAACTAATGTCATAAGTTTATTTAATAACATAGGTACTAATGATATTACCTTTGCTAATAAATTTGCCAATGTGCTTTCCTGTGATGGTGGTATATTAATTCCTATTGTTTTTGATCCACTCTGACTTGAATTAACAGTAGCCTGACCATTATTAAATATTTGATTAAATCCGCTCTTCAGGGCTTGTAGCTTTAACTGAAGAACATAATGCACTTATGACTGTTATCATTATTATTATAGTTGCTAATATTTTTTTTATCATTACAACACCCCGTATTATGCTTGTTGCTCCTTAAGTTTATTAATATTTGTTTCTATAAATTCAAATTCTTTTTTAGTTGGTTTTATTTCAATAATTGCAGTTTGCTCTCCTACCTTAAATAGTCCTTGTCCTCTACTACATGTTGTTAGGAATGATGCTTCACCATCACTTAATTTGAATACTTCTTTTATATATTGTATTTCTGACTTGTCTTGTGCTAAGAATAATTTTGTATCTGATGATGTAAGAACTGATTGCACTTCTGATTTCTCATAGAAGTCTTGGAATCTTTGTGATATAACTGCTAATGATACATTTCTTTTTCTTGCACGTCTTGCCATTTTATTTAAGAAGTCTACTGCTTCAGGATAAGGAAGTAGCATCCATGCTTCATCAACAAGTACTCTTTTCTTTCCTGCTTTTGTTTTATCTTCACTATTTTTCTTAACGTATTTTTCCCATATCCATGATAAAAGTATTTGTTGTGCTAAAGGCCTTGCAAATCTTTCTTCTAGGTTAGATATATCTAAATTGATAAATGATGTACCTTCTAGCAAATCAAATGTTGATTGTCCATCAAAATATGCCATTTGTCCATTTAGTTCTCTTACATATTGTTTCATTACTTTTGCTAAGTAACTGTAATGTGCTCTATAGTCTTCATTTGTGTTTTTATTTGCATTTTCTAATAGTCTTCTATACCATGAGCCTATTGTTGGCATTGGTTTTTTTGTTCTTCCTAAATAATTAGTTTGTGACATTCCACTAGCATTTCTTTGGTATAAAGAATTTACATCATTATTTATACCTAAACTTGCATACTCTTCTGCCGCAGCTTCTGCAATTATTTGTTTTGTTACTTCATTTACTTCTTCTGTTCTAGTACTTCCTCTAGCCATCGTTAATAATATTTGTGTAACATCTTCGATTTTATTTTCTACATTTAATACTATTTTTTCACGTCCAGTTATTTCATCTCTTGTTATTTCTGGCTCTATGTCAAATGGATTTATTACTGTATTTGAATTTGGGCTAATTACTACATTATATCCACCTAACGCATCTGCAACTACTCCATATTCGCCTTCTGCATCTAATGCTAGACTTTCTATCCCCATAAGCACTGCTGATCTTGCAATTATTGTTTTTATTGTAACACCTTTACCAGCACCTGATTTACCAAACACAACCATGTTGTAGTTGCTAAGTGTTGGACTGAAATTATCATATAATATTGGTAATCCTGTTTGTCTATTAAATCCTATTGGTATTCCATCTTCATGTCCTACATCTGAATTTATGAATGGGAATACTGTTGCCATAGATCTACGATCAAATGTATGTACCTTTTTTATTTTATCTTCACAAAATGGTAAATTAGATTTAAAAGCATCTTCTTGCATTGCCCATGCTGTTTTCATTCCAGTTAATGTTTTTGCCATTTCAGATGATAATAATTCTGTTTGTTTATCTAATTCTTCTATACTGTATGCAAATAAAGTACATATGATTGATGATTCAAATAATTTATCTAAACCACTTGCAATTGCATCTCTTAATTCTTCTGCCTCTGCCCTTTTTTGTGCTAAAGAACTCTCTCTATTTATTTGTCCTCTTTCTTGTGCAACTATTCTTTCTGATTCAAGTTCATTTATTGTCCTATTTAATTCATTTTGAGATTTTGCTTCACTAATCGGTGTAATATATACAGATATATTAATATCTCCAAATGTATACATCCCTCTTAATAACTCTGGAAATGTACACATTCTTGGAAGTGTCGATACAAGCATTGTCCTTGCAAATTTACTGGTTCCTGAAACTATTTCTAGTCTATTTGTACTTGTTGCATCTATACCAGATGGTGCTATAAGATCTTTTATGTCTTTTCTATTATCTATAAAGCTTTTCTCTTGTGGCTTAATACTTACATCACTAATATTTATATCATTCACATTTTTATTTTTCATATTGGAATTTCCTCCTCATTTCTTTTGTTATATATTTTTTCTAGTAACTTTTCTTTTTGGTTTATCTTGAATCACATTGTCAACATCTGCATTTTTTATTTGCTCTTTTGTTTCCTCATATAAACCATTGCTCATTTCTGATTTATATTCGTCTACCATTTCTAAAGCTCTTTCTTTTATTTTTCTCTCTTTTTCTTTTTTATCTCTAAGCACTATATCTGCTTTTACAATACTTTTTGATGCAAGTTTTTCTGCTTCTTCTTCAACTTGTTTTTCTATTCTTTGTTTCTTTTCTTCTAAAACATCTTTAGCTGTTGAATATAATCTATCATATTCTGAATTTAGTGCATTTCTTAATGTATATGATTCAGATTGCTCTCTATTGTACGCTACATATAGTAATTCCATTATTCCTTCTGAATCTAGTACTTTTCCAGAGACCTCTGCTGATGCTAATGCTCTTATTAATGTTTGTGCTCTTGTATATAATTCTGAAAATGCTATATCATCAATTTCATCATTTGAATAAGTACTTGTATCTCCAAATTCTGATGTGTAATATGATAATATAATATAAGTTTTTTGTTGTAATATATTTTTGCTACTAGCTAATCTTTGAGTATAGTCTGAAATAGATTCTCCATATTCTAGTATGTTTTGTTTTCTCTTTAATTCAAATTGTAGTTTATCTTCTAGTCTTTTATCTCCACTTTTTCTAGCTTGTTCTATTTGCATTCTAATTTTTGCCATTTGAGCACTTATATCATCTATTTTTTTATTATATGTATTGATTAAATCTACAAAATTAAGAGTTCTTGTTTGTACATATAGTTGTATTGAATAACGAAGTGTATTTAAGAATTCTATAAATCCAGATTCAACAGCATTTTTTTCATCTTCTGATAATAAATCATAATTTATACCTTTACATTCTATTACCATTGAATATTGTTTTCTATTTTTTCTTACTATCATGTTATCTAATACATCATCAAATTCCATAAATTTGTATATTGAGTCTATTGCTTTTCCATCTCTTGTTATTAAGTTTGCTTTTTGTTCTGGTGTTTTTATTTCTATTGTACCATTTTGAGGTTCTTTCTTTTTTCTCATTTTATATATTAATATAACTGCTATTAATCCTAATATCAAAATCAATATTAATATTACTATTAATAATAAATTAAGCATTTGTATTGTATTCATATTATTTTTCCTCCTTTGTATTTGAGCTTATTGTTCTCATAATATTATCAACAGATATTTTTTCTATTGGGCTTGTATAATCTGGTTCTTTTCTATCTATTGCATATGTATATACTTTTTTATTCTTTTTAAATAATATGTATCTTAAAATTATGTCATCTATAGAGTCTCCGCCAACATTTTTTGAAAGTTTTGTGTTACCTGAAGTCGGTACTTTTATAGTTGCTGCCCCATAACCAATTAATGCAAATAATACTATGCAAATAAGTCCTATTGGTTTTAAACCTAAAATTGTACCAAATATTAAGTAAAAAACTGCTCCTATTAATGCTCCAATTCCTGTAAAAATTAATGATTTTGCTGTAAAAATATATAATATTCTGCTTTCACCTTTTAAATTGTTACTTGGTATATAGTAACTTCCCATAATTTTTCCTCCTTTGTAATTATCCTAATATTGAATTCATTAAATTTACTACAACAGTAAATATTCCTACACCACCATATATTAATGTTGTTGCAATTACTAAATATATTAATCTTTGTTTTACATCTGCTTTTCCTGATGGATCTGCCATCATATATTTTATTCCTAAGTACATATAGCATACTACAAGTATTACTGATGCAATTGATACTAAAATTCTTCCTACTGGTATTAATTTAGTCCATGCCTCATCAGTTGTTATTGGTGTATTTTGACTTCCTCTATTAAGCCAATCGTCAGCATTTTGTTTTATGTCAGTCCCACTCATCGCAAATACACTATTACTCGCTAATAAAATTATCGCTGTAATTATTGATATTACTGCTGTTTTTATTGTTTTTTTCATATATTCTCCTTAATTTAGTTATAATAATTCCATAATATATCTAATTATATACTTTTATTAGTATATTTTTCAATAGTTTTGAGAAATTTTGGTCAAAAATTTTTAATTAATTATTTTGTAAATTTTATTTATTATTTGGGTGATTAATAATCTCCCCTACATGTTATATAATTACTGATATCTTTGCATTATTTTTAATTAAAAATTATATCTTACATAATTATTAATATATCGCATTGTTTGAACCTACATTGTACAATGTACACAATTAATAATATATATATTACAAATAACTGATTATCTCATACTTTACATTTCTGTTATACTTTAACTGCATCAAAAAAAGATAAGATTTTATTCTTATCTTTTTTATTAAATATTACTTGCTAATTCACTTACTATTTTTATTATACCACCTGCTGCGAATAGTAGTACACCACCTATTGATAAATATATCATCTTTTTCTTTATTTCTGCTTTTCCTTCTGGTGATGCCATCATATATTTTACACCTGCAAACATTAATATGATTAGTGCTGCTGTATAAAGTACAATTTGTACAACCCATAATACTTGTGATCCTATATTAGATATTGTTGGATCTGAATTATTATATATATCGCTTAAATTTGATGGTAAAGATACTCCATATACACATTTAGTAATAATCATTCCTATTATTAATATTATTGATAATATATATATAATTTTTATTATTTTATTTGCTACTTTCATTTTCTCTCCTTAAATAACTTATATATATATTATACTATTTATTATAATAGTTTTCAAGTATTTTTAAATTTATATTATTAAGACTAAATGCATAAAAAAACAACTTCGTTATGAAGTTGCTTTTTAACCTGCACTACCTACATTACTAGCTAATGTTCTTACTAATGATAAAACTCCTCCTGCGGCAAATAATAGTACTGCTCCTACAAGATATATAACAGCTGATTTCTTAATTTCTGCTTTTCCTTCTGGTGAAGCTGTAACAAACTTAATACCTAAGAACATAAGCATAATAACACCTGCTGCAAATGCTATAACTTGAATAACATAAATTACATTACCTGCTATATTTTCAACGTTATCTGCTCCATTTGGTTTTATTGCTGTTGGAATTGATGGATCTGCAAATACCATACTAAATGCACTTAATATTGTTATTACAATCATAACTATAGATATTATTTTACATACTCTTTTTGTATTCATAAACTCCTCCTCATTAATAATACTATAATTAATTATAGTTTATATTTAAAATATTGTCAATATTTTTTAGGTATTTTTAGTAGATTTGCCTAATTTTTGACATTTTTAGCTATTTAATGCTGTTACTTTGCTTTCTCTATAATATTTTGCTATTAATTCATCTAATTGTATGCTTATATTGTATATTACTCCGTAATCTTCATTTTTTAATATAGCATTATCAAGTTTTTCTTTCATTTCATTTATTTCTTTATCTAGCATATTATTTCTCCTATTTTTTTATTCTATTTTAAAATACCATTTTTTTACAAAATTGTCAATAATATTTGTGTATATTTTTACATTTTTTACCATTTTTTGTCGACTAATTTCGACATACTTCGACAATAGTGTTATGCTAGTAAATACTGAATTGTTTTTAAAATCTAGTTGTTTATTATTTTCTTATTATAGATATAGCTGACATTTCATCTTTAAATATTTGTTTTTGAATATTTTTTACATAATCAATGTTTATATTATTAAATATATCAATATATTCCAATGTATTTATACCTTTTATACTATCTTGCAGAAACATTTTTCCTATATCTTCAACGTCATTATATTCTGATATATATTCTCCATATAAAGCTTTTTTACTTCTGCTGAAATCCTCTTCTGTTATTTCTTTATTATTTAAAGTATTTACTACTATATCATGTACTTTTTCTGGATTTTCTGACATTCCTGCTATTACTACATGTGAATATTCATGCGAAAATTCATAGTCCATATCTAATGACGTAAGTAATAATCCATCATTATACATATTTTGGTATGTCTCTGAACTTCTACCAATTAGACTATTTAGTATTATTTGTATTGCTACCTGTTTTTTTATTTTATTTTCATCTTTTAATATATCTTTATATCCTATCATAAATAATGGCATATTAACATCCATTTTTTGTTCATTTATTGGTTTATTTATTTTTTCTTCAAATGCTGGATATATTCTTTTTATTTCACCTAATTTTTCTTTTGATAATAATCTTTTTTTTACTTCTTCTACTATTTTTTCTGGTTCAAAATCACCACTTATGCACATTATCATATTTGATGGATGGTAAAATGTATTATAGCAGGAATATAATATTTCTTTTGTTATATGGCTTATTGATTCTACAGTTCCTGTTATATCTCGTTTTATTGGATTTTCTGTATACAAACAGTCCATCAAATTTATATATAACCTCCAACCTGGCTCATCATCATATCTTCCTATTTCTTGACCTATAATCCCTCTTTCCTTTTCAACATTTTCATCTGTAAAATATGGATGTTGCACATAGTCCATTAATTCATCTAAACCTTCATAAAAGTTGCTTGTAGAGCCGAATAAATAGGCTGTGTGATCATTTGTTGTATATGCATTAGCATCTAGACCTAATGCCATTAGCTTATATAGACTATCTTCTCCGTTTTCTTGTTCAAACATTTTATGTTCTAAATAATGTGCTACACCATCTGGTACTTGAACCTCATTTCCTGTTTTAGGTTCTATAAAATGATTGTCTATTGATCCAAATTTTGTTCCCCATATTATATATTTTTTCTCTGTATTTTTTTTTGGTATTATAATAATTTGCATTCCATTTTCTAATGTTTCTTTATATACTTTTTCTTTTATTTGCTTATTTTCTATAACTTTCATATTATTCTGCCTCCTTACTATCTAAGTTTGAATCAAGAAAATATATTGTATCTATACTTACTTTATTAGCTACTTTAATAACATCTTCTATTTTTACTTTTTGAAGCATATTGCAATATTCTGTTATGTTTATATCTTCTTCAGATAGCTTTTGGTCAAAATAGTATGCTATCATGTCTTCTTGTGATTCTGGTATTAAATTTACTGATGCTGTTATAAGTCTTTTTGCCGCTTCAAATTCTTTAGTTGTTATATTACCTTTTTTCATTTCTTCTAATTGTTCTTTTATAATTTTTAATGCTTTTTCATAATTCTCAATTTCTATTCCTGTTTGTATTAATATAAAGTTTTGCCTTCT
>Ga0137297_10087_pt1 | contig 70259 bp, 70 predicted proteins | sample RamsorincwithD2O_FD_97191 | JGI IMG/M metagenome (GOLD analysis project Ga0137297, IMG submission 97191) | Mouse cecal microbial communities from Vienna, Austria - Mucin amended with D2O | ecosystem: Host-associated > Mammals > Digestive system > Large intestine > Cecum | place: Austria: Vienna...
AACGAGCGAACATACTTCAAACAGTGATTAGACGCATTAAGCGGAAAATCAAATAAAAAAATATCGCCTTATGACACAGAATAACCGACATATTAGAAATACGAGCTTCACACCATCACCAGCTCATACCGCATTAAGACGGCTGACTAAGGTGGTCGGGATAATACTCGGAATGATAATTGGGATTGTCCTTTGGGTGGTAGTGAAACCGATGATAAGAGGTATCGGGTGGCTCATCAGCATACTGACCCTTATCGCAATGATATACTTTGTATTAACATTCTAAAATATATACGACTATGGCAAACGAAATGAAATCATCAAACGCAGTTATGGATGTTGTCCGTAACTACATGGAGGAACGTTGCGCAAGTGACCCTATCCTCGCTATCAAATACGCAAATCCGGCGAAGTCATTAGAAAAGGCTTTGAACTATGTGGCTCACGAGGTGCAGAAAAGCGGACTCACCATTATGGACTCGGATAGCGTGTTCTCTCTAATCCTTCACTATTACGATGAAAACTTGGAGGATGTCCCCAATGTCAACTGCAAGATAGCGGTTGCAAAGGAACTCACCGACACAGAGAGAGCCGAAGCAAAGGAACAGGCTATGGAGCAGTACAAGGAGGAACAACTCCGAGAACTCCGCAGACAGAACCAACCAAAGGCTACCGCGCCAAAGCACACCGCCACCGCACCGAAAGCAGGTGAAGAAATCAATGTTCAACCCAATCTCTTCGGAGATGACTTCTAAAGCATACGACTATGAAACCGAGAAATAAGAAGCAAGAGCAGATATTGGCAATGAGTGGGCAGCTTCGCCCACTCACCACCGCCCAAAAGCAGTGGGCACTGACGCATACAATCGACAACTATGCCCTTAAATTCAAGAAAGGGAAAGCCGTATGTCTGATATGTGGTCACGAATGGGAAGCCGAGGAAGGAATGTGCCGTTGCCCACATTGTGGCGCAAAGGTTGAGGTCAAGGCTACCACCCAGCGAGTTGTAAGGGAGAGGTCATACTTCAACATCATCACCGCAGTCAAGGGTTTTCAAGTAATCCGAATGTTTCTGATGATTGTGGAGTTCCGCAAGGGTATGAAGGCAAATCCCGGCTTCGTTGAAATCGGCTCATATTGGATTGACAAACACGGACACACTACCGTTGTAGGGCTTCAGCGCACATTGGGTCACTACATTGACTCCTTCGCTTTTGGTTCTCCATTGGAAATCAGACACGACAATGACGCATTCTGGCACATCGCCAACCAATGGGTCTATCCCCGAATCAAGGTGACTGACACAATCAAGCGCAACGGATACACAACGTATGCCTATGGCGCTCACCCCGTGACTATGTTTCAGCAGTTGCTCACCAACCCAAAGGCTGAAACTCTGATGAAAGCCGGAGAGGAAGGATTGTTCCGCTACCTCTGCCACCACCCTAAAGAGGTTGACAAATATTGGGACACAATCAAGGTGGCACGCAGGACTGGTTACAAGATTGACGACCCGCAGATGTGGTTTGACTACATCAAGATGTTGGATAGAATGGGCAGAGACCTCCATTCCCCCACATTGGTAGCACCAAAAGACCTTAAAGCCGTACACGATGAATATGTGGCAAAGGCTGAGCGTCAGCGTATCAAGGAGCAAAGGGAAAGAGACCGCAAGAGAACGGAAGCCGATGAAGCCAAGTTTGAGGAACTCAAAGGCAGATATGTAGGATTAGTGATGACAGACGGAGAAATCGTAGTCCATACCCTCAATTCCGTAGCAGAGTATTATGATGAGGGAAGCCGTCAGCACATCTGCGTAGGTTCATCGTCTTACTACCTCAAAGAGGACACATTGGTATTCACAGCCAAAATCAAGGACAAGACAATCGCCACGATTGAAATCTCCCTCAAAGACTACTCAATCATCCAATGCAGGGCATTCGCCAACAAGGTCTGTCAATATCAAGACCGCATTGCCCAAATCATCAGCGACAACATCAAGATGATAGCAGAGCGCAAAATAGCATAAATGCCAATAGTCGTGAATAGAGCGATGAGACCCAATTGCCTCACCGCTCTATCATTTTGTTTTTGTTAAAAATTTTGCCGCCACAGGCGGCGTTGGATAAGTTAACTCTTTAAAAAATCGTCGCTTTTTATTAACTTTGCACTATGGAAGCGCCTGTTGGCGACACAAATACATTAAAACAAATCAATGGCATGGCAAAACCGACCAAGACTACAAATCCATTGCATTTTGAAGACCTTGAGGCACATCGTTTCGAAGACTTGGGAATGGATGTCCTAAAAAAGATGTATCAATGGAAACGCCTTGACCCAATTGGAGTAATGGGTTCAGACGATGGTATAGACTTATTTGGCGTTGATGTCAAAGGAGTCCCTTATTATTGCCAAATAAAGCGTTATCAAAAAATAACGCCTCAAGATATACGCGACATTATAATAAAGATTGCAACTGGAAATGAAATTGGAACTAATGCTCGCCTAATTTTAATAGTGGCATGTAATCCATCCAAAAAAGCATTTGATGCTTTTTATGAGGAAGCTGAGAAACATGGATTCCAAGACCCAACAATCTTGACAGGTAAAAAATTAGAATCTGACCTATATTCATATTATCCGGACCTGTTAGAGCGGTACTTCGGGATAGGCAAAAAGACAAAAAATGTATCCAAAGCCGCATTGATTAGGAAAAATATGAAGATGAAAAAGTTGGCAGAGCAAAAGTTAATTGTTGAGAATGTAACCGAATTGCCCATATCGGTTCGCATTCGCGAACCTTGGCGTTGTTTTATTGACAATGCACTAATGCTCTTGTCTTCGAAAGCATCCTTATCGAGCGATAGATACGGAAACGAAGGCTCTTGGATGAAGGTTTGCCCATGGGATATGTCCGAAGGGGGCATTAAGTGCTATCTTATGCTATATAGACATGTTGTATTCAACATGTCTACACATTGCTGGCATCTAAAAGCGAAAGACGAAAAACTGCAAGAAAATGAAGTAGAGTTACTGTGTCATGTTATGGGCATACTACCATATTATCAAATAGTTGAAATTGAAGAATATGACTCATATTTCCGTTATTCAGTCATTCACTGTGAGGCAGAGGATATTATGGACGCTTTTTCAAAACTAATCTATGATTTTGAAGATATAGGAAGGGGAACCATAATATTCGATGAATGTAATCCTTTGGATGATTATCAAATTAACGAATTAGTAGAGTATATTAAGACCACTCACAATTAGTTTAAATTCAAAAGATTAGTATTTATCGTTAATTTTCCACTCTAAATCGCGAAATATAAACACTATGACAAAAGCTGAAATAGTAAACGAAATAGCAAAGACAACAGGCATTGAAAAGGCGAGCGTACTCGCAGTAGTGGAGGGTCTGATGACCTCAATCAAAGACAGCCTCGCACACGGCGAAAATGTCTATCTCCGTGGCTTCGGCTCATTCATTGTAAAGCAACGCGCTGAAAAGACAGCCCGCAACATCTCCAAGAATACAGCTGTCATCATCCCAGCCCATAACATTCCGGCATTCAAACCCGCCGCTGAGTTCAAGAAGGAGGTGGCAAAGTAAGATGGAACATGAAAATGAGAGCGTAGTCGAAGAACTGACAGATACCTGTGAATGCGGTTGTCATTGCGATGGTGAATGTCATTGCCACGAGAAGCAGCCAGAGATTTTCGATGAAAGTGATATTGACCGTATCATTGCCAACCTGAATGACTGGGATTAAAATGGTATCTGAAAAACTGAGTCGTTGTCCGTGGTGCGGAGACGACCCTCTTTATGTGAAATATCACGATGAGGAATGGGGTCGCCTTGTCACGGATGACCATACACTATTTGAGTTCCTCACGTTGGAAAGCGCACAGGCTGGATTGGCTTGGATAACAATCCTGCGCAAACGTGAAGGCTATCGTGAGGCATTTCACAACTTCGATGTTGAGAAAGTCGCAGCCATGACCGATGATGATGTTGAGCGGCTGATGAAATTTGACGGAATAGTGAAGAATCGCCGTAAAATCCAATCAGCCATTTCCAATGCCCGACTATTCATTGAGATTCAGAAAGAGTACGGCAGTTTTTTCAACTATCTTCGCTCCTTCTTCCACGGAGATTTCCCGGTTATAAATCATCCGGCAACAATGGCTGATATTCCGGTCACATCGCCCGAGTCGGATGCAATAGCGAAAGATATGAAACGCCGAGGCTTCAAATTCTTCGGCTCAACAATCTGCTACGCTCATCTCCAAGCCACCGGCTTCGTTGATGACCACCTCATTGACTGTCATTGTAAATCCGGTCACTAACAAATTGCTTCGCTAAGGCGTTATCTCTATATGGCACGATATTCTAATGTAATGATTGGAGGCATGTCCTCCTGTTATATGAACGGTCGGCAAATCTCCGTCATTGACGGTGAAGTTTATGTCGATGGCGTTCACTATGTTCCTGCTGACGGAGAAAATGCATCAGTGGACAGTCCATTTACTCCGGGTAAAATGGTGGAACATACGTTTGAGGTTTCCAACGATTATGATTCCATCATGTCAAGAGGATTCATGGATGTTGTATTCAAACAGGTTGATAAAGATGAGGATTGTGGAGTAACAGGACATCTTCCGGAAAATCTGATACAGAAAATGGAAGTGAGGGTTGAGGCTGGCACGCTTATCATATCAATGAAGCCTGGAAGTTATAATCTTAACTTGCCCGTGACTCCGACAATATATGTTTGCAACAAAGCCATAAAAGATGTGTCATCCTCCGGGAGTGGTGATTTTACTATCGAAGGCAGTTTAGATACCAACGGAAAGGATTTCTCAGCAAGAACATCCGGCAGCTCAGATTTCAAATCGGGTAAAATCAAAGCAGCCAAGGCTAACGTTTCCATAAATTCATCCGGGTCCGGCGATATAGACATTGATGGAGCGGATTGTCAAATATTTTTGGTCGGCATATCCGGTTCAACAGATGTTGACTGCGGTACGGTCAACGCCAAGATAAGTTCTATCAGCATCAAAGGCTCCGGTGATGTGTCTATCAGTGGAAAGACTGACTCGGTAGAATTTTCTATTTCGGGTTCAGGAGATATTCAGGCCGGAGGTTTCAAGGCAAAATCCGGCAAAGCCACTGTTGCCGGCTCCGGTGACATTACCTGCAATGTTGAGCGATTATCCGACAGAGTAAGAGGTTCCGGCGATATTAACAACAGATTCTGATTATGGCTTCGAGACGAACGATAATACAAGACTGGATGGTGGCACAGAAACGTCACCATCTTTCAGATATGCAAGTGCAGATGGCACGGGAACTTGGTTTCAAACATGATTCACTGCGTAAGATTGATAACCATAAGCAGGAGCCGTGGAAAACGCCCCTGCCACAGCATATAGAAAATCTCTATGAGAAACGTTTCAAACGCGAGCAACCGGAGATTGTGAAGTCACTGAAACAGCAACTCAAAGAAGACGATATAAAGCGCAAAGCCAAGAAGAAGGCCAAAGATGCCCGTCGTGCTGCAAAAGCAGTGGAAGAATCGCAGTGCAGTCCCGAGGTGATTGAAGATTCAGAAGAAATTGTGCAATTAGGACTTGATAGTTGCGGAGATTGAAGTATGCCGATGTGGAATCCGTGGCACGGTTGCCACAAGATAAGTGCGGGATGCAAGCATTGTTACGTTTATCGTGAGGATGCGGCGTTTGGCACGGCCACACCGTCAAATGAAGTGCGCAAAACCGCATCTTTCAATCTTCCGATAAAGCGCGACAGAAAGAAGAATTGGAAATTTACGTCAGGCACGGAATTTGCGCTGTGCTTCACCTCCGATTTCCTGATTGAGGAAGCCGATGTATGGCGTGATGAAATCTGGGATATTATCCGCCAACGGACTGATTGCACATTCTATTTCTTCACAAAACGCATAGAACGGCTCATGCAATGCCTTCCGGAGGACTGGGGTGAAGGTTACAATCATGTCTGGATAGGTTGTACGGTTGAGAATCAAGACCGTGCGGATTACCGAACGCCGATATTCCTCTCATTGCCAATCAAGCACCGCATGGTAATTGTCGCGCCAATGATAGAGAAGATTGACCTAAGCAAATACCTCAATCCGGAATTTATTGAGGAGGTCTCGGTCGGTGGTGAATCCGGCAAATATGCCAGACCGTTAGATTTTAACTGGGTTATTGATATGCAAAGACAATGCCGGAAAGCAGAAGTGCCGTTTAACTTTCATCAGACCGGCTCATATTTGATTAAAGACGGCCGTCAATACCATATTCCGAGGGAACATCAGCATTCCCAAGCCAAGAGATCCGGACTGGATTTTGATTTCTGACTGATTTATTTGAAAAATTGCAATGCTGTATCGCCTGTTGCGACACTGTGGGGATAATTTTGTGTCAGAAATCAAAACCATGAACTTCCATTTTTTTGTCGACTTCCTGAAATTTACAAAAATTGTCCGATACAAGACTTCGCCAACGATATAGCCCGGCGCCTAAAAGCCGAAGGCTATGACATCTACATCGACCGCATGGGCTACGGCAGCAAACGCATTCCCAAGGGAACCCCAATCTGCTATCGCGTCTTCAAAGGCCGTTATCCCAACCACCACATGGACAATTGGAAAGATGAGTTTCAAAGTTATTCCTACTTCGGGCTATACGCTTTTCGGTTGAGCTTACCGTTGTAGGTGCGCTCAACTTTATCGATTTGGGTATATAACTGAGGAACCTTATGACCTTCAAGCTTTGATGCAAGGTGTTTGGCTAACGCTTTCTTCTCAACGGAAAGACCTTCTTTTACAACATAGAGAAGACGGAGTGCTGTTCCTAATACCGGATGCGGTGATGGAATACAAATACAGTCATTAATCTCCGGCATCGACTTGGCGGCATCCTCAACCTCAACAGGATTTATCTTGAAGCCTCCGACATTGATAATATCTCCTTCTCTGCCGGCTAATTGCAATCGACCTTTTTCATCGAGGGTGCCCTTATCTTTGGTGAAGATTTTATTGTCCCGAAGTACACGATTCGTTTCATCCGGGTCTCCGCAATAGCCAATCATTAGCGTCTTGCCTTCACATACGATGTAACCATCGTTGTCTATTGTCAACGCAGAGTGTTTCATCGGTTTTCCTAAACACCCGGCAACGCAGTAATCGCCGTTGAAATCATGGGTGGCTATTATTCCTGTTTCTGTAGAGGCATATGTGTTATAAAGTCGAGTATGCGGAAGCAATTCGCATAGTTTCTCCATGTCGGATTGTGAAATTGGGGCTGCTCCGGTTTCAATGAAGTCGAACTTTTCAGAGCACTCGTTAAGCTGTTTTTCACCGAATTGTATCAACATACGGAGACTTGCCGGAACTTGGAAAGTAGCCACCTTCCAAGGAGCGTCCTTAACCACCTTAAAGAAAGCTGGCAAGTCTTTGAGCCCGTCCATGATATAAATGGAAGCACCAACTATTATTGACGGCCATATCTTACTCAAACTTCCTATGTGGTTAAGCGGACCGGTAATAATAAACGTCAGGTCCGAAGAAAAGCCTTGTGCATCAATCAAGTTTTCAGCATCACATATAATGATACCTTGGCTAATCATAGTCCCTTTCTGTTTACCGGTTGTTCCGGTCGTAAAAAGTATGTCGGTTACATCTCCCGGCATATCAGCCTGCGATGTCAATTCCAGTATTCCCTGAAATTGAGCATCGGGCAAGTCCTTTTCAAGAGGAACAACCACTTTCCCGGCCTTGTGAGCTGCGAAATAGTCTATGATGAAATCAAAATCATGCGCGGATCTTAATACATAGACACGGGATGTTTCGGATTCAATTTCCGACGCACGTTCACAGACCGCCGTCCATAGTTCACTATAAGTCAAAATTCCATCGGAATTTTGGAAAGCAATCCTCTGGGGCGAAGATTGTGCATGTTCACGTAGATAATCTTCCAGTAGGTTCATATAACCTTTATTTTTCTGCCAGCCTACGGTTTACCATTTCGACTATGCTGTCAAGCGAACGGAGGTTCTTGGGAGTGGCATCTTTAGCTTCTAGTTCAATGCCATATTCCTGAGACAGCACCATCAAAATAGTCGTTACGCCAAGAGAATCCAATTCGGCAAAAAGGAAGTCCGAATCTAAATCTACGAGAGGAAGAAGATCTTCCAGTAAAGTTCTAATATGTTCTTTCATTTTTTTATTTATCAATTTTTAAACAATCGGGGAAGATAGTCAATCAGATACTTACGCCAGTTGCTCCAAGTGTGTCCACCATCTGATTCATTATAAAAAAAAGTATAGCCACCCTTGTTGAGCTTTTTTCTTAAGTCATCGTTAAGTTTCTTTGTAAAATCATCCCTCCCTACGGCAATATAGAAGAGTCTGGGATTTTTCTTAAAGAAATTCTTCAATTTCCAATCAAAATTATCATAGATATCCAAATTTTCATCGGAATCTCCTCCAGTGATACTGCTAATCTTTCGGTCAACGCTACCACCCCCTAAAAATGGAAGTGCTTGCTTTAGTTGATTCCAACCTTCTCCTATACTTTTCAATCCACCGACACTTTTGTCTCCAAGAGCGTTTGTTGTTTGAGCCGAGAATAGTCCAATGTAATCAAATTCATTAGGATTATTTAATGAGGTGTACAGTGTATGAAGACCACCAAGAGACAACCCAGCTATGGCTCGATGTTGCTTATCTGTAACCGTTCGATAATTCTTGTCAACATAGTTAACAATCTCGGGGACAAATGATTTCTCGAATTTACCAAACATCGATGAAACATTGTTGCCGGAAGGTTGAACATTCGGATTGTTAGGATCTTCACCGGGAGCGGCTGCTAACTCTACATTGCCATTGGGCATGACAACAATCATTGGTTCACATGTGCCATTTGCAATAAGATGATCCATTATTTGGGATAAACGACCGCAATCATCCCACGCAGTTTCATCACCTCCAGAACCATGAAGGAGATAAAGAACTGGATAACGTCGAGATGATGAGTTGTATCCGTGAGGAAGATATACAGCCATACGGCGTTTACTCATTCCATTCAACGATGATGGATACCAATTATATTTTAATGTGCCTTTTTTTGTTTGCGCATCAGTAAAGTTATCGCCAATCCCACCCTTGATGATAAAATAGTTATAGGTAGTTCCTATATCCCGTGTTGTGTCCCTATTTCTTTTATCGAAACGCACAGAATCTTCATTCACTACGAAATCGTACCAGTAGAGTTCAGAACTGAGCGGCTGCGACGTATAAGACCAAACTCCATTCCCTGTGTTCGTCATTTCAGCCTTACCATCTTTGGAGAACATGCCAGCCATAGGAATTAAAGAATTCCCTTTTTGGAAGAATGTACCCTGTACTTCTACTTTCTCGGCTTTCGGATCTATATAAGTAATTGTCACAGAGTTGTCGCTATTTATGGTAATTGGATTCTGAGCGTTGACATGAAGAGTGGAACACAATATCAGACCTGCCAATATTGCGCCATATACTTTTTTAGAAGCGGATGTCAGTTTACACTGAGAGTTCATAAAGCTTTAAGTTTTCTATCGTTGATAAATCCATAGAGGTATGGAACTCTACGTTGGTAATAATTCCCTCAGCAGCATATTTTGCTACTATTATTTTTTCTTCGTCAGGATCAATTGCAAATACCTTGGTGTCGGGATGGACAAGACCCATTAAGAGAGCCATTTCACCATATCCACAATTTTTAATAACAACACATTCCGGCTGAGTATGGTCTACCAAATTGGAATAATTGTTGTGCTTTTTAAGGTTACGGATTACTTCCTGTAATAGTTCCGTCCCCTTATATCGATAACGATCTTTTACAAGAGATGCAAAATAGGTTGCCGTCTCATACTTGCAACACATTGCCTTGTATTCAACCTTCATGTGGCGATGAACATTCTGGGCGAATGCAGAGTATGATTCATTCCATATAGGACTTGACGATGTTATCCGTTTACCTATCCGCATATTGATTTCTCCCTTGTAGCAGGCAAAACTTTGGATGGGCATAAGATAGTTAACGCCATGCAGCAACACAGGCAAAACATCAATGTTAAGTTGCTTTGCAAGATAGAACGGTCCTTTATGGCATCTGAGAATGGAAGAATCGGGATTACGCATTCCTTCCGGAAAGAAGGCTATTGAATAGCCTTCCTCGACATACTTCTTGAAAATCTCCAAGTCTCTCTCCAAAGAAGAATCCTTCCATGCAGTAAAGTTGGACTGCCGGATTGTATAGAATCCCAACCACTTGAACATTATACGAACCACCGGATTCATACTTGACCTCTCATTTGCCACAATGAGAATCTTATGACTCCATGCCATAAAATACATTGGGTCGAGCAAGGACTGATGGTTGCACACGATAACACAGGGCTTATTCAAAGTCTCATTATACGGGTTGTGCATTCTGAATTTAACACCGGGCATCAATTTAAGGTCAATTCTATGTGACCAAGTGACAAAACGATGGAAAAGAGCCAGTGTTTTTGGTGTCCTCGGACCAATAATAAACAGGAAGAAGCCCAAGATGTATCCGATTAGTAATTGAGATAGCCACCATGCTCCACAGAACCAAGTACGAAGTAACGGTCCGAGCGTTAGAGGGCGTTTCCTATATTTGCCATGAGATTTTGTAATCCAATTGAATACCAAAGGAGGCAATAGATAAGCCATCAAAACAACCGAGAGCATACCAACAATGGTAACCTCAGCCAAAGAATGGAGTGCCGGATGTTTTGCAAATATCAAAGTTCCGATTCCGATGAACATAATGAGAGCGGACACAAGAATCGAACTTTTGTAGGAAGCAAGCATCTTTTTCCTAAAAGCATATTCATAGCAACAGCCTTCGGTCATGAAGATTGTGTAATCATCTCCCTGTCCAAAGATGAAAGTAGCGAGAATAATATTGACAATGTTGAATTGTATTCCGGTCATTCCCATAATTCCCAGAATCCAAATCCAACTGACTGCCATAGGCAGGAACGAGAGCAAAGCCAATTCAATGGAGGCAAAAGAAGCCCATAGGAAAAAGAACACAATCAAACCACAGGCCCATCCAATATAGCTGAAGTTGTCTGAGAGACCATTGGCAATAGCACTGTTCATACTTTGCACATCAAAGCAGAAATGGGACCCTTCGAGGCTATCAATCTTTTGACGGAGAACTTCCATTTTGTCTTTCTGCACAGAAATCAGATTGACAACCCGGTATTTTCCATTTATACTGTCAATGCTGAGGTGCTGAGAATTAATGGAATTAAGAGGGTTAAAGAAGTCTTTGTCTTGGAGGGTATATTCTCCTGATAGAATATCTTCAAAGGGAGAGAATGCTTCTTTCTGGAAGCCCTTTGTAAGTGCACCCTGTGTCAGGGAATCTGTCAAAAGAGTTTTATGAGTCGCTATAAAATTAGTCCACCTTTCCAATCTTTCAGCTTGCTGTTTTGATGATGGTAGAAATTGCATGTCAGATTGATAAATGCTATCAATCGAAGCAAGTTCTTGTTTGAGTTTGGGTCTTAACGCGGCATTGTTATCAATAGCCTCATCCAGCGTGTTTCCGGAGCTTACAACATATAAAGTTTCAGTGTTGTCTGAGTTATTGCTTGTCAATTCCTTAAAATATACCATATCCGCTTTCTGACGGTCGGTCATGAAATTTATATGGCTCATATTAGAGTCAAAGTCTGTTTTGAGACTAAAATAGCCAAATATGACAGTGAGTAACACCACACCAAGGACAACCCAAGGGTTCTTTTCCGGTCTAATGTTGCTCAACCAATCGAGCCATTTGACAGAAATCTCATGTTGACAGTTTCCTTTTTTACGAACTGCATGAGGCAGAAATACAACTGTAAATAAAATGGTGCCAATAAGAATCAAAGCACTGAAAATCCCCAAATCGCGGAGAGCAGCCGCTTTCAATGGGACAAGTGCAACAAACGCTCCTACAGTGGTTATATTACCTATTATCAAGGGGGCTATTATCTCTCTTAGCACTTGTTTCATCGAACCTGTGTGCGCAGTATGAGCTATCAGATGGAGCGGATAATTGACTGCAATACCGAGTATAATGCTTGATATTCCTACAACAATCAATGAAACACTACTATGAATCACCGATACCATCGCCATTGCGAACAACCATCCCCATCCAACCGAAATGACAATAAGGATAATGTTCCAAGCCTTTCTGAATACAATAATAAGTAACGCCACAATCAGAACTGCGGCAATTGCAATGGATAACAGACTGTCCTCTTTAATTTGTGTAGCATTGGCGACTGCAATGGCCGGCCCCCCGATGTAATGAACAGTCACCCCTGAAAACTCGTTTTCAACCTCATTTGCCCGTTCCGCAAGGAAATCCATTAAAACGGCATTGTTATGAGTTTCACTGTTTCCAAATGGAGATTCCATTAGAACCAAGGCGCGTCTCATATCCGGAGTAAAGATATAACCGTCATACATCTCAATATTATCTGCAGACTGGCCACTTTGAAGCCTACCTACGCAGGGAGAGAAAAGATTGAGCGGATCTCTTTGAAGATTTTCAGACAGCAATCCGGATGTGGGGAACATTAACAGTTCCTTATCCTCTTCAAGCCGAGATAAAATATAGCCGGGGGTATTCAGCAGACTGTCCATTCTCGTATAATCTTCCTCGGAGAGGAAATAAGGGATATTAGAATAGACGAAGTCGGTATATTCCGAAATCTTCTCCAAGTTGATTTGCGTAGTCAATTCCCTGACATATCCAGCAGAATCTTTTTCAGAGACGATATTTTCAAAATAATCGATTGCTTCCACCATATCGTCAGGATTTGCATTAAGCGAATCTGACGCTTGAAATATGGCAATAATCTTACTTGCCCCCGACACATCTTGATAGACCTGCATCGCCTCCTGATGATTGCCTTCCAATGGAAGAAAATCCGAAATATCTTCTTTAAAATCCAGACGTAGCAACAGGCATGAGAGGACTGACGTGACTATGATAAACGACAGAAGGCAAAACCTTCTGCGGCTCTGCATGAAGTCATGTATTTTGAGTGCAATCTTAGTCATTTGGAAGTATCTTTATCAGAATATTGTCTTTATCCAGTTTAGGAATGCTTCTTTCCATTCCCTGCATTCAGCAGAACCCTTTGTTTCAGATGCGCCAAATCCATGTCCTCCTGTCTCAAACAATAGATATTGATGAGGAATGTTCTTTGACGTGAGAGCCGAATCCAACAATACAGAATTGTGGTAATCCACAATAGGGTCATCCTTACAATTCACTAAAAAGACAGGAGGACAATCTTCCGGAACATGTCTTTCTAATGAAAGTAAATTCTTTAATTCCGGGTCATTCTGTTTATTATCACCCAATAATCCTCTGCGAGACCTTTTATGAACGCATTTTTCAGTCATGGTAACAACAGGGTATATCGGAACAATAAAATTCGGTCGATATTGCGGATCAAATAGTTCTGCAGAAGACATTACGAGATGTCCACCTGCTGAAAATCCCATGGCTCCAATTTTAGTAGAATCCACCCCAAACTCACTTGCGTTCTCTCTTACTATTTTTATAGCCTGTCGTAAATCATCTTGTGGGTCAGGATAACGATTTCCTCTAAATAGATACCGATGATGGAATATAAATGCGGGGACATAGGCAGTTCGATAGTCCAAAACAAACGCAGAAATTCCGTTATTGTTGAGCCATTTAGCCACTTCATGTCCCTCGGTTTCGCTATCATGCCAAAAATAGCTTCCTCCGGGACACACAACAACTCCGATATTATTGTCACCACCTATGATATATGGGGTCAGCTTCACTTTTTTGTGGCACTCCGTATTCGCCCAAATATTGATTTGGGCGATACAGTTGATTGCCAGAATTATTCCTGCTATTATGATGGCGAATCTCTTCATGTCAGTTAGAATTTATTGATAAGATAATCTCGTCCCAGAATTTCTTCACAAGTTTGTACAGCGGTCAGTGTTACACCACAAAAACCGTGCATATTTATACTTTGACCTGTGAGAAGAAGATTCGGGAGCTTTGTACGCAAGGGGATAAATGGAATGGCATCATTGCAATCTTTGCGCAATCCACACATTGCACCGTGTCTCACCCCCGTAAAATCACGGATTGTCAGGGGCGTTGCCGAATCGATATATTCTACCGCGGCTCTTAGATTAGGATATACCTCAGAGAGTTTTTCTATTACCAATTCTACCAGTCTATCTTTGAAAAGATAATATTCCTTGCTTCTTGTGCCTTTGGTGCTTTTATCCCATTGCTCTACAACAGACCATTTCAAGGGAGCCACGACATTAAGTGTTTCAGCGAACTTTCCCTGATTAACGACTGGAGGAGTCATATACATAAACCTCTCAATATCGGAACCAGATTCATCTTTCCATGTCTTATCATAACCCTTCAGATAGAACCCAATACGATTGCTATATTCTATCTTATCATTCTTAAGCCTAAAATTTACAATGAAAGACGAAATCGAATCTTCTTTTACTGAAATAAATGACCTATAGGCATTTGACAATAACCCGGGATTATCCAAAAGGGATTCCAGTTCATTGGTAGGAGAGGCTAATATGAATGTGTCACCTTTAATAATGTCGCCGCTATTCGTGAGAACGCTTACAACCTCTTTATTGACGGTATTTATCTTGACAATTTTGCTGTTGACAACAATTTTTCCGCCGTATCTCTTAATAACAGAAGTCAAAGCATCGGCAAGAGTCTCATAGCCACCGACTATACGACATGCGCCATTAAGGAATATACTAGAAGTGGAAGAATGCAAAAATGCCGGAGTTACGTTTATTTCACCAGCATAAAGAACATTCAATATACCCAACATTGCAGCCAGCCGAGTATCGCCGATATACTTTGAGATAAATTTATTAGCAGGAAGGTTGAAATCAACATTCCCGGCACTATTTAAGCCTTTGTCAGTCCGGAGATGGAACAAATCCATTTGATCCATCACCTCGTCCATTTTTTTTAAGTAATTCTGTAAATTACCCTTTTCTTCTGGGAAGATCCTTGAAACAGATTCAACAAATTGTCCTCTGTTCAAAGCAAATGTATGTGTTGTCTTTTCCTTGTCTACAAATATATCAATGTCGCTTGTGAAATCGAGATTCTGTATGTTCAGCATCTCGGTGACACCGAGATAATCAAAAATTCTCCTTATATTCCCACCTTCGTGCATACCGCCGAAGATGTGCATTCCTGTGTCAAAAATAGCGTTGTCGCGGCGATAGCTTTGTAAACAGCCACCAACGCGCTGATTCTTTTCTACAACAGTGACATCAAGCCCCTCCTTTGCAAGAAGAGCGGCACATACAAGACCACCGAGTCCGGCACCAATAATTATGACCTTTTGCTTAGACATTTCTTTCAATCCTATTTTTCAGGTTATCATAAATGATTTGGTATTCTCCGCGTAGGTTTTTAGCCTGAGCACGCAGAGTTGTCCCCAATGCGGTCAAATCTTCTTGATTTATCCTTTTCCCTACTTGCAGCCAGATAGGCCACTTTTTAATAAGCCAGCCATGTTTCGGCATCACCTTACCTGTTCCATAAACAACAAGAGGTAATATATCCAGATTCAGTGTGTCAACAATATGGAATACACCTTTGTGGAAGCGGTTAATCTCTCCTGCTTCAGACCTTGTCCCCTCAGGAAAAACGGAGATGGAATATCCTCTGTCAACCAATTCTTTTAACTTAGGTATAAGGTTCTCCAGTCCCATTGAAACGGGATAGTATTCTGCACAGCGGACAATGGCTCCAAAAATCGGGTTCTTCCAAACCCAATCATTTGTCAGAAAAATTATCTTATTAGTTTGGCTTAGCTGCACCATTAAGTCTAATTGGCTCTGATGGTTGCATATTATCAAAGCCGGCTTTTTGAAGTCTTCGCCGAATTGATTATCAACACTAACTTTAGAACCGAATAAACCGAGCAACTTAACAACTGTCTTGCTGAATTTTGTCACAACATTATGCAAAATCGAAGATGGCTTTCGGGTCAGTTTTGTATAGCAACTTTTCCCGCTGGCGATGGGTGTTATTGTAACTGCACCGACAAGGTAAACCACATATGTGGTTACGGTAAACAATCCAGTTTTCAAACTCCTGTACAAGAAACAAGGGATACCATATACCACAGCTAAAATGCACAGTACTGTGTTAAGGATTGAGATTCTGGTGAAATCGAGTCCCGGTCTGAAGTGGGATACTCTTTCCTCTGGTTTTGGGTAGAATACGTTTATAGGTTTCGATACCAGTTTTACACCATGCCATGAAGCGAATACTAACAATTCAAGTTCAGCCTCATACCGTGAGGTAAGGAAGGATAGCCCTCTTAATTTTCTGAGAGGATATAGTCTATATCCGGTCTGTGTATCTGGTAATTTATGCAAGGTCTGCACACAGAACCAGAAATTACTAAAGGAATTTGCAAACGAACTCCCTTTGGTGCGAACGACTCCTTTTAAATCTCGAGAGCCGACAATCAGACATCCGGGATGCTTGATATTTGCCTCCAATAAAAGAGGAATGTCTTCTGGATAATGTTGTCCATCCGCATCAATGGTTATCGCATAGGAAAATCCTAATTCCAGAGCTTTCCTGAAACCTCGTCTCAATGCCGCACCCTTCCCCTCATTTTTAGGAGAATTAATAATGGTTATTCCGGGGATACGTTCCAAACACTCTTTTGTAGAGTCAGTGGATCCGTCATTCACTACAATCACGTCATCACAGTGGAGAAGCGTTCGCTCCACCACGTCAGCAATAGTACCCGCATTATTATACACGGGTATTATCACACAGATGCCTCTGTCATGCAATAACTGTTTGTAATGAGAGTTTGGCATAGGTTGTTTCATCATCAGCAATCACGGCTTGCACCTTGAACTGATTATCTTCATGTTTTATTTTACTTAAAGAAACCCTTATTGGTTTGTCTCCTGGTGTAAGAACAGAAACGAATTTTGCATTTTTCACTCCTGTAATCGTCAGTTTCCGGTTAAGATAATTCTCCAAAAGTTCTTTAGTCATCTGAATCTGGCAAACGCCTGGAGTAATAGGCATTTCCGGAAAATGGGCGGCGTATATTATACATGAGGGTATAAGAGAGACCGTGTATGTGGTCACGTCACTGACAGTTTCCTTATCGATTATATTATATAAAGTCCTATTCAGTTTCATTTGCCGGTTGAAAAGAATATTTGATTTTACGTTTTGTATTTAGGTACTCATACGACCCCTCACGCATTGCCTTAAGAATATTTTTAAAGTCATTACTTAGGGCTCTTTTTATATACCATTTGTTCATCTTATCAGTTATACTGTGTAACTTAACTTTATCCTTCTTCTCATCGTAGCTTAAATCTATCAAAGAGATACCAAATTCATTGATGACACTTGCATTAACATGACCTTCCGATGGCTTGTGCATAATCATAAGTCCACTAAGATATGCTTTGGGCATCTCTATAATAATCTCATACCGGGATCTCTGACCTACCGAGTCAGGATATGCAAGAGCCGGACTCTGCGAAAATGCAAAGCCATGGCAACTCAACAGTATGAGTAGTAGACTAATTAATCTTAAACTGCGAAGCATTTATCGGAGTGTCCTTTTTTATATTTTTCAATTCGATCAATGTACTATCTCCATTCTTCTCGTGCATTTCAACCTTCGTAACTAATTTGAGTTTTGTGTCGTAATACAAAAGGATGGAAGTAAACATATGTTTCATCTCCTTTTTCTGAGGAATAAGAGTAACGATGTAATAGTTGCCCTTGTGGATAACGGACGATTTGAAGTCTGCTTTATCTGTCAGCACTTTCCCCAAGACACTATTCATCATGATTCTTGCAATTTCCTTGAACATCTTGTTTTTGTTCACATCAATCACATCACTATGATTGCCTTTTTTGACCGTTACCTTATTGTTATTGAGGATGAATGTGTAAGTGTATGGAGTGTTATATTGCCACCGCAGCATATTTGGTTGCTCACACCACATCTGACCTCTGGAGACCATTTTATCGCCAAGCATTTTCAGCGATTTTGTCTGGGTAAAATCACACTGCATAGTTTTTATTGAAGCTGCCGCAGCACTAATTTCTTTCAGAGCCTGAGCTTGATTGAAATTCTGGGCAAACGCAACCCCGAGCGTCAAACACAAAGTCAACAATACAATTATCTTTCTCATGATTTTATGGTTTAGAAATGATAAAGCAGCCCGCCACTATCAATGCAACTCCAATCCATTTATTGAGGTTGACATCTTCGTGGAAAATCCACGCTGCAGCCAATAGTCCAAAAACGTAGCTTAAACTGACCAAAGGATAGGCCATGCTGAGAGGAAATTTCTTTATGATATACATCCACAAAAGGCTGGCTCCTCCGAAGCATATTCCGGAAAGGGCAAACTGCCAGTTAAGTAAAGCCGACCTCCAAAAAGCTGCATTCCATCCGAATGGTTCCATCTTCATCAAGCCTATCTTCAAGAAAACTTGACCAAAGGCAAGGATTGCACTCTGAATCAAAGCAAGCAGAAACAAACCATAAGTGGAGAGGTTAAACAGTAACGAATTATTCATTGCCCTCCTCCTTTCCTATTTTATGCTTTGATACAATTACACTTCTAGAAATTACTTCAGCAGGAACCTTTATTCCGGCAAATTCAAAAATTTGACGAAAATGTTCGGGACAATAGTCATGCAGTCCCACGAGTATATTCTCTGCCTTCCCTTCCGAAATCAGTTGTTTGGCATCGGATATTGCTAAATCCCAAGAATCTTCTCCCTGCGAATAGGTGATGTTATACCCATGACATTTCAGACGAGTGGCCAATGTTCCAGCAATAGTATTATGTGTACTCTGCATAAACAAAGTAGGACTAAGCCCTTCTTCTCCCTCTTCTTCTATGTGATTGAGAATTTTCTCTCCCTGATCAAGCATTCCATATGCGGTCCCGATGACAATGGCATCTGGTTTTTGGATACCTGCTGATTCAATCGCCTGCATGGAAGTCAAGATTGCTGCTTTCATGATTTTACTCATTCGGCGAGCCTCCATGGCTGTCACATATTTTTTGACATCAGACAAGTCCTCGGTGTTTGTAATCTCATGAATGGAGGGAATTCCATATTCAGCTGAGTCTTTAACATCATCCAGAAGGACGGGAGTACGAGACAAAATCAGTGAAGATTCGTTTCCTCCGAAACCAAAGGAGTTACACATTACATTGTGTAACTCAACGTTTTGTTGCCCTTTGGAGGGGATAATGCAATCCTCTGAACTTTGTTGCCAGCGGAGATTCGCCGGAATGAAGTTATTGTGCATCGACAACATGCAAATAACTGTTTCAATACTCCCTGAGGCGGACGTTGTATGGCCTGTAAAAGCTTTGGTACTTGATACTGGAGGATAGGACTCGCCAAAGACTCTAAGTATAGCCTGAGACTCACTTCTGTCATTGTCGGGAGTACCAGTGCCGTGAGCATTGATATAATCAATCTCTGACGGGTTAATGCCACTCATCGCAATGGCATCGGTCATTGCAAGGTATGCTCCCTCTCCATTCTCAGACGTTGCTGTCTGGTGGAAAGCATCGCATCTGTTGCCATAACCGGCAATAAATGCAATGGGATTGCAAACCTCTCGCTTAGACAAGTCAGTTGTTCTCTCCAAAACGACGTAGGCTGCTCCTTCTCCCAGATTAAGCCCATGACGGTTGCAGTCAAAAGGCAGGCAACTCTCATGATCCAATATCATCAAGCTGTTAAAGCCATTAAGATGGAACCGACTTAGAGCTTCGCTTCCTCCGGCAAGGACAATGTCGACTTTATCGGCCAACAATAATCGGGAACCAAGAATAATGGCATTCAACGCGGATGAGCAAGCCGTGGAAATCGTAATCAAATCGGCTTCTATACCACATAATTCAGCTATCTCTTTAGTATTGTTTCCACAATCATGTTGTCCTACATACCGGGCTTTCCCCTTATCTGAAAGCATTTGCGGATAATGCCGCTCGGTTACATCCATACCACCGACAGTTGTCCCCGATATGAGAACAACTCTTTTCCCGGCTAAATCTTCTTCCTTCAGTCCAGAAGATTTCATTGCCTGTTTCAAAGCGATAGCACCAAACAGCGATGTTCTACTTACTTCTCTGTCTGAAGGTAGTCCAAGATTATCTTTCATTTGATTGTCAGAAAGCTTGACCTCCCCGGCAGGAAGCTCTTTGTGAATTGATTCAAGATACTTAATCTGTGAGATTCCATGTTCCTCCTTCTTCAAGGAAGACAGCACGGATTCACAATCCACGCCTATTGCGCAGATTATACCCTGACCTGTTATGGCTATGCTTTGTGGCATGATAGGATTATTTCTTGCGGTTTTCCTGAACGTATTTGGCAATGCTTTCAATGCTGGTAAATATTGCTTTACCTTCGGCTGCATTTGCAAGTCTGATGCCATAGTTCTTCTCGAGAAGCACTATTATTTCAAGCGCGTCAATGGAGTCGAGGCCGATTCCACCATCACCGAACAGAGGAGCCGAAGCATCAAGTTCTTCGGGTGTTATGTCCTCTAGGTTGAGGGCGTCGATGATCTTCTCTTTCAACTCTAAAATTATTTCTTCCATATTTAGTTGGTTTTATTTGCGATAAAAATATTTGCTTCAAAACTGGTTGAATTTATGTATTCCACCCAACCTCCAATCACGGAATCTGTTTGTCCATCACAGAACATACATTCAATAATGTCAGTTATTCGGTTCCAATCCTTGTTAGGCAGGATATAGAATGCTGTCTCGCCAAGTAGATGATGTCGGATGGCTAACTCTCCCGTAACGATATTGGGCAATGTATAGACAAATAATGATGGAGAAGGGAAAAAGTTATCCTTATCTCTTATTGTGTCCACGTATGCCATATCCGTACCATAAGAGGCGTGGCTATTAAAGAATGCGATTCCCCTTGACGGAGTATTCTCAATATCCTTGGCGTTTTCAGTTCGGAGGAGAATTTCAGATGCGATGAATCCTAATTTTGAAAGAGAATCCATCTTATAAAATTTAGGATAATCTCCTAAATGCTCCTTGTAAAGGGCAGTTAAAAGTTTATCACCGGAATGTTCTACTTTGACAGACTCTCCATCGACTGATAGAGAATCCTGTGTCAAAATCACTCTATGCGATATTTTAAATTGATTTTTAAGCTGTTTCCGTTCGGATTTGTAATTTCGCGAGACGAGGATTGAAGCGTTGCCACCACCAAATCCGGAAATCATCTTGACAAACGATGACTTATTTGTTTGTTGTTCCGAAGAAGACAGATTCACCTTTCCGCTTACACCCAGCTCTTCAAAATTCCTTGTTCCGAGAACAATACCTTCACTGACTGAACGCATTGTCAGGATTGTCTCCAAAACTCCGGCTGCGCCCATAGTATGGCCAAAATAACCTTTTAGAGCATTAGCAGGAACTTCTGACAGACCTGCACGGCTGATTGCTTTTGATTCCATCTGGTCATTATACATGGTTGCCGTGCCATGAGCATTTACAACGGCGATGTCATCAATAGAAGTTCCTTCAAGTATTTTACTCAGGGTTTGAAATGCCCCTTCGCCCTTAGGTGATGGGCTACTTATATGAAAACCATCGTTTCTGATGATACCATCTGCTATTTGCCAACAGTCTTCTCTGTTTTGTTTTGACAAAACAAGGGTGGCGGCGGCTTCTCCTAAATTCAGCCCGAGTCTCTCGATGTCAAAGGGGCGGCACTCTGATTCTGACAAAGCTTTCAAGGACTCAAAACCAGATATAATGAAAGGACTCTGCTCGTCAACACCACAGACGATGACATTGTCTGTCTTGTCAGCATCGATTAGCCGTGTGGCCAAAATGATTGCCGAGACACCTGAAATACACGCATTGCTGACAACTATTGGAGATTGGCTCAAACCTATTTTGTCAGAAATCTTTCTTGCTGCTTCACCTAAATTTATGATATTTTTATCATTTTCGGTGTCTTGGAGAACGCCTACGTTTCCCTTGGTGCTACTAAGGACTAAAACAGTTCGTTCGGAGATTATTTCCGGATGGCTCGTAATGGCACTCATAATTGAGTGATAAGCCAGAGACTCAAAACGAGTAAGATTTTCTTCCTTAAGCCCATCTATTTGTTCCTTTGTAAAAAGAGAGGCGGTAAAGGGAAACGGGATGCCGTCAGCAGAATCGAAATGACGCAATGCGGTCTTTCCAAGTCTTACGGCTTGGAAATTTTCCTCTGTTGTGAATCCCATTGGGGATATGATATTATCACCTATTATTGCTGCCATTTTGCTTTCCAGTTCTCAAAAAATTCCGGATTTAATAATACGAGATTATAATCCATGTCCATGAATACTTGGATAGTGCGAGCCTTGCAGTATAGCAGATTGGTCTCCTTATCCCGTATTTCGTAGTCAAACACAATCTTGGCAGCCTCAGTTGGACGATACGTTATATCAATTCGGGCCTTTACCCCGTAGCGGAGGGGGAATTTATATTGTATCTGCATGTCCACAATGGGCGCATAATATTGGTTGTCAAGATAGCCTTCATAAGTCAACCCATATTCGTCACCGAATGCCTCGCGTGCATCTTCAAGATATAATGGGTATGCACCGTGCCATACGACCTTCATCATATCAACTTCGCTGAAGCGAATTTCTATGTCTTTTGATGACGTTAGTTCCATTATTCCTTGATTGCGATTTTTATCTCTGTTGTTGCAATGAGTCTGTCCGGTGTAGTGACCTGCGCTGTTGCCAAAAGCATTCCAAAGACCTCCTCATTGATGGTGACAGAGGTTTCTATGGTTTCACCTACTTTAGGAAGACTATGTGTTTGGAAATTCTTTATTGCTCCAATAAATCCTATCTGAATACCTTTCTTCAGTATATATTGATTTATATAGCCGATTCTTGCAGCACAAGTTTGGGCAATATTTTCAATGATGCCGGAAGCATCCAGCACTCCACCTTCTACAAAAATATTTGACATGAGCACCTGTGTGGTTGTTCTCACGTTGGTCATGTCGAAATGCTCCATCTGTCCTATCATGACAAATGGCTCCTGTTGAGGCAACAATGTGTGAACATCGATTTGCCTTACAAATTCATCTGGCGGAGTTCGCGGATTTATCTCAATTATCATTTTTCCAAAATTCAAAATAGTTATACCACTGAGTCGGATAGAGATTTACAACACGCTCCAGTTCATTTACATAAGCCGAACTGAGTTGCCGGATCTGTTCCTTTCTTGGAGCCTGTCCATCGTAACAGAGAGGGGTAACTATGATTTTATATTTCTTAGCAGCTATCTTAAGGACATTGACAGCAATTACTTCCAAACCTCTCATCGTGGCTATGCTGAATGGGCCATAGGGAAATTTGGCTTTCTCCCCAAGGAAGTCAATTGCAAGATGTTTGTCGGAACCGAATACACGGTCGGACGGCATACTGACAACCTCTCCGTTGGCCAATGCGGCATTAATTTCAAAGAGATGACCCATGTCTGGGCGAATGGCAATCATATTGATGTTCGTAGTCGAGAACAATTTTTGTCGATTGCGCATGACTGATTCCTTCTCACCGAAAAACACTAACGCATTGAATTTCTTCTTCTCTGCTTTTAATGTATATCCGGCAATTTCATAGTTCCCGATATGCGCACTTAACTGGATAAATCCGTCGGGATTATCTGCTAATCTCAGATAGTTGTCATAGCCATCTATCTCAACTTCGAACTTTTTCCCGGCATACATTGCGAACCTGTCAACGACCACTTGCCCGAACAGACAATGATTGACATAAGTCAGCCATGCGGCCCTTATAATGCCATTTTTTTGACGTTTACGCAAATATCGGTAGATTAGACCTCTACTTGGATTGATTGCCAGACAGACAGGAATAACAAAGATGGATACGAATCCGTAAAGAATCCGTACATCAATGAAACGGAGCATACGGATGAGCCATTTGTGCATCCAACCGTTGCCGTATGTAGTTCCTGCCCACTCTTTTTCCATTTATCCTACCTTGGATTCGATGTAGTCGCAGAACTGACCGAGGGTCTTGACATCTGTCATCTCCTCCGGCTTGATTTTGAATCCGAAGATTTTATCTACAATGACCACGATGTCAACGTAGTCTAGACTGTCAATCCCGAGGTCATCTTTGAGGAGGGCTTCAGCCACGAGGTCATCTTCTTCAAGTTCAAGTTCCTCGATCATGAAGCCCTTTACCTTTTCTTCTATTTCTTCTCTTGTCATTACTGTTATTGGTTTATTAGTTTTACTTTTATTATGCTGTGCCCTTGACCCAACCCGTCATAAATTTTTTCTATTTCAAGTCCGGCCTTCTTTATGCACTCTGCAAGATCTTCAGTGTTGTACATTTTACTGTTGCCATTTGCAATGGCTGTAAAATATAGGCTTGTCATAGTCAGACAGAAAGCAGCGGGTTCAAAACGCTGACGGTCCCATAATGTTTCCATTATGTAGATTCTGGTGTTATCACCCATTGCCTCCTTGGCTCTTGAAAGAATGCTTACGATTTCTTCCATTGAGAAGCAATCCAGAAACTGGCTCATCCAAATGGCATCGGGCGCAGTTTCGTTTTTGGGGAACTTTGCGGAAGCATCAAGTAGATTGATTTCGTGGCCCTTGATGCGATCTGCGCCATCTTTGCCTAAGACATTTGCCTCCATCAACTTGATTTGTTGAGGAAGATCCAAGATAGTCACTTCTACATCTTTGTCGAATGAGACACATTGAAGAGCCCACTTGCCGGTATTGCCACCAACATCATATAGCGACCGAGTCATATTTTTCTTGAAAACGATTTCAAGCGCCTCTGGAAATGATGAGTCACTATAAAAATGGTCAAATCCGAACCATGACTTTTGCACTTGCTCCGGTAGGCTGGATAACCCCTCGTAAACGGTTGGCCAATCACCGAAATGTTTTAATCCGGCAGGCTTCCTCTCTTTAAGAGATTCTTCAAGGTGGAACCATCCTTCGTAGTTAACATCATGATTAAAATCGATATTAACACGTACTGCTGGGTCGTTAATGAGAAACCATCCTGTTTTAGATATTCTGAACCGATCTGTTTCCGGATCTATAAAAAGTATACCGATACAAAGAGCAGCTTCCATCAGACATTTTGCAGCGTATATGGAGATGTTAGTATGTTTCGCGACTTCATCAATGGTCATACCATTATCTGAATCCCGAATTATATCCAAGATTCCCCATTTTAACAAAATGCGAGCAGTCTGGAATACCACAGGGCCAAATGCAATAAACTCTGCAAGACGTTGAGCTTCTCTTGCATTTAGATTGTCTCCTGAATATCTCTTTTTAAGTTCTGGAAATAGATTCATTCAATTTTTGCATTAAAAGTTATGGGACTCCTTAGCCCCATAACTTTATGATTCATTGGTCTACTTAATTTGTTTTACAATTAACTTCCCGAGACTTTCTCCGATGGACTTAAATTGATCTCGAAAGGCAATTTTATCATTGTCGTCTGCATCATCAGATGCAAATGTCATGATTGCGACAGGCTCATCCTGGCCCTTTTTCTTCAGGTGAATTTCTCCTTTTATGTCTCCGCCTTTTGAAATGGTTTCCACTACCATTTCAAAGTAGTATTCAGAGTCTGTCTGAGTATCTTTGTCAACAAGACGAACACCATATTCGCCAGTACGCGAATTAGCCTTTTGGAAGAGGTAGTTGAGAGAACCTTCCTCCCAGTCATTGTTTCTGACTGCTTTGTCAAGGAAATCAACAAGTGTACCAGCTTTGCTGTACACAGCACCATCCCAATTGACAATGAACGGAACGCTTTTTGCTCCCTTCAGTTCTGAGAGTGAACCTGTCACGAGTTTGGTCCCTGCTAAAGCAGGGATTGCCATCATGACAATTAAAATTGAAAAGAGTAACTTTTTCATATGATTATTACGTTAGATTATTTTTTTTATCACAAGAGCACTATTGGTTCCACCAAATCCAAATGAGTTGCTGAGTGCAATATCAATTGGCATGTCTATTGTAGATTTAGCTATATTAAGATTAGCTGCATGTTCACTAGGCTCATCCAAATTGATGTTTGGTGCTACAAAATTATTTTGCATCATCAAAACACAATAAACAGCTTCGCTAGCTCCAGCCATCCAACACTCATGACCGGTCATGGATTTGGTAGAGCTTATAAGAGCTTTCTTCCCGCCGAATATCCGGTCTAATGCTATTGCCTCATAGTCATCACCCTGTGGAGTTGAAGTGGCATGTGCATTCACATAATCAACTTCCTCAGCAGAAATACCTGCGTCTGCGAGTGCCCTTTTTATTGCTCGCTCTGACCCTTCATCGCTGGGCTGTGAGATGCCTCCGCCATTTGATGAAAATCCATATCCCACTACTTCAGCAAGAATCTTTGCACCTCTGGCAACGGCGTGGTCATAATCTTCAAGCACCAATGCTGCAGCTCCTCCACTGGGGATTAGTCCATCTCTATCCTTATCGAAAGGGCGAGAGGCTTTTGTCGGTTCTTTCATTCTTGAAGAGAATGTACCAAGAGCATCGAAGGATGACATTGAATAGTAGTTAGTCTCCTGTGCTCCTCCAACCAATATCATATCTTGAAGACCTTGTTTAATCATCATATATCCAAGGCCGATAGAATGAGATCCGCTGGCACATGCAGCACTTATGGTAATATTAATTCCCTTAAGATGGAATATAGTGCTGAGATTCATATTGACGGTCGAGTTCATTGATTGAAAAATGGAACCTGACCCAACTAACGCGGAGTCTTTCTTTTCTTTCATAATCTCATGAGCCTCAATAACAGCCTTGGCCGATGAATCGTTACCGAAGATGATACCAACTTCGTTCCCCTTTAGATAGTCACCTGATATGCCGGCTTCATCAAAAGCTTCTTTGGAAGCCATAAACGCATACTCTGACTCTTCGGACATTCCGACACGCTGACGCCGGTCGAGAATACCCTTTAGTTTCGGGCGTTCTACAATTCCTGTCAGAGCAGACTGGTAGCCATAGTCTAATCTGGCTTGTTCCAATCCTATACCAGACTTCCCATTATATAGGGAGTCCTTAACTTCTTCTTTATTTTTTCCGATACAGGACCAAATGCCCATGCCGGTAATTACTACTCTTCTCTCCATTGCTAAATTACAAAAAGATGTTAGCTGTAAAGTCCTCCATTTATATTGATTACTTCGCCAGTTATGTACCCAGCTTCGTCAGAACAGAGAAAACCTACCAATGCCGCGACTTCTTCCGGACGGCCGAAACGGTTCATTGGAACCAATTTTTTAAGTTCATCCTGCGGAAGATCCTTTGTCATGTCGGATTCAATAAATCCTGGTGCGATGGCATTCACTGTCACATTTCTACTTGCCGTTTCCTGCGCCAGAGCTTTGGTCGCACCGATCAAAGCACCTTTTGCGGCACTATAGTTTGTCTGTCCGGGCATTCCTTTCAAACCGGATAACGACGCCATATTAATAATTCTGCCACCGTGTCGGCGCGTCATCATTTTGGGAAGCAACTTACGGGTAACATAGTAGAATCCATTCAACGTTACATCGATAACATCGTGCCAATCTTTCTCAGGCATCATGAACATCAGATTATCCTTTCGTATTCCAGCATTATTTACAAGGTACGCAATGTAATCATCGGGATGCTCATCTTCCCAACGTTCAATTGCATTACTAACTTCTTGTTCAGAGGTCACATCAAACTGAAGAAGATATGCAGTTCCTCCAATGGATTGTACACACTTCAATACATCAAAAGCGGCAGTCTCATTTGAATGATAATTTATTAGAACCGGAATTCCCATTTGTGCAAACTTCAAGCAAACAGCTTTGCCGATTCCTCTTGATCCTCCTGTTACTAATGCGTATTTCATAAGTCATCTGTTTTTAATAATTCATCGGACGATTCTCTAAGCAATTCCGAAACTGGCGTTTGCAGCAAAATAGATATGTCATAAAGAACAGGGATACTGGGTTGAGAAGCATTAGAACAATAAGAGTTAACCTGCCGAAAAGTTATGTTCAACTTTTTGGCTAGCCATGTCTGTGTTCGACCTTGTTCTTCAAGGACTTCTTTAATGCGATTGTAGTTTCCTGATTTCATCGTTCATGATTTGTTGGTGCAAAATTAAGAAAAATTTCTTCATATTCCAAATTTTGGAACAAGAAACTGCCTGAAAACATGTGTATTTAGGCCGTAAAGTAAAAATATAGCACTACCTACCCAATGAAATAGACCTGCATATACAAAAAAAGGATAAGCCATTGACCTATCCTTAAGAATATACATACCAAATTGCTTATGGTTGCGAAGCAATAGCATTCTGTATTTCTATACCATGGTGAAGTTTTGATTTACTGAAAATCCAGCTTAAAAAATCCGGGGATGCAAATGCCTTATCCCAACATTCATGTCCCACATCGGGAAGTTCAATGAGCTGAGCATCGATGTCATGCTTCTTTAAAACATTATATGCTGCTTCAGATGCTTCAATTGGTATGACATCGTCATTTGTTCCATGATATATACGGAACGATGTATCTGTTATGGACGAAAGTTTGTCCGGATTTACAGCACCACAAATGGCAACTGCGGCGGCGAATATATCAGGGTGTCTCCAAGCTGCGTCATATACAGCAAGTCCACCCATAGAAAGGCCAACTATATAAATTCTATTCTTATCGATATGCAGAGTATTGGCACAATTCTCAACCAGCTCAATTACCCCCTTCATAATGGGAGTCTCGTCTTGATTTTTCATGATGTCCTTCTGAGATTTTGGGCTCTTATTCAACGACCAAAAATAGTCATCTGGACATTGAGGGAAAATCACATATGCTGGGTATGACTGTCGAGAACTTGAATTTGAGAAAAGGTCTCCACCATGTTCTAGTTGTTTCTTATTATCATTACCACGCTCACCGATTCCGTGCATAAAGACAATCAGAGGATAACTACTTTCTTCTGATTCTACAATATTGGTAGAATCCGGAGAGATTATTCTATAATTTATGGTGAGACCATCGGAGGAACTATATGAACCATATTCATAAAGTTCCTGAACACTTTCTTTGTGATGCCCAAATGCACAGACAAAAGACATCATCAAAAATAATATAGTGTAGAATCTATTCATAGAGTATTTGTAAATTGGTAATCCTTCTTTCCCAACAATTAGCATCATTGGTTGGTTTAATGGATACGTAATACAGCAAACAATCCTGACAGACCTTTATTACTGAAAGTTTGTCAGGATTGTTATATATGGAATTTGTTTAAGGGATGAACAGGGCTCCGAGTTCCGTTAGCCGCCGGGTTAACAAACCTTTGTGTTTCTTGCCTTTGTAGTGACAGTGGGAGGTGTAGGCTTTGAAGATGTTGCGGTTGCCGGATTTGAGGAGGCGTAGGACGCTGGACTTGTTGACTACACCGGGTCCACAGTTGTATGCGAGGGCAGCGAGGAGATATTTGTCTTTGCCGTATTTCTCGTACAGTGCGCAGAATTTGGAATAGTCTTTGCGAAGGAGTGCATCAGCCTGTGCTTCGGTTAGTTGACAACCACGGCGGTAGGGTTCGCCCGGCTGAACTTGGTGTCCATATCCAACGTAAGGCCAATGCTTCGGCTTATGGAGTGTTTCAAACTTTTTGATTATGAGAACTGCACGCTCAAAGAGCGGCAGTTCCATTATACTTCTTTTTGTTTTTTGCTCCTTTGCGGGGGCAGTTCGTTGTGAGGCAGCGTTGCCGGGCATTGTCCCCACAATGGAGAACAATGCCATAAAGAGTATCAGGAGTTTCTTCATTTGCCGATGGGTGTTACTGTTCCGGGATTGATGGGTGTCACTACCAGACTTCCCGTGCCGCCGTTGTCGTCGCTGTCGTTGCTGTCGTTGCTGTTGAACTCAAAGGTTTGCTCCCAACGAGTCCCATAGTTGTCCTCAATCGTTATCAGAAGTTCGTGACTTTCTGAGGAGTGAGCAGTGTAGTTGAGTCGGAATTGCTTGGATTCGAGTAGGACGCGGTCATTGTTGACGAGTGTCGGGCCATCGACAAGTTTCAGTGTACCTTTCCCCTCATACTGGAAGTATCGGATTGTGTAGAGGGTGTTGGTGTAGTTCCCTTCGGGGACGATGGTCATACGCAGTTCGACTGTTTCGCCATTGGCGATTTTGTCGGCGTATGGCATGACTTCCACGGTGAAGGGATATGACTGCTGCACATCGAGGTCGTTAGAACATGAGGTGAGGGAGAACATGAGAGCGAAGAGGACTGCCCAGCATCCGAAGAAACGGGCGGGAGTGACGCGGAGTGCGCCAATTCTATTGAGGATTGTTTTCATTTTTCAGAGTTTAAGTTTTGATTTTGTTGTCTGTTTGGGATAGATTGACATTAGATAGTCGTTCAGATCCTTGTGATTGGGGTAAAGTGCGGACTTATCCATTACCTTATCGCCTAACTCCTGTTGGAGTTTGACGAATGCAGCTCGTCCGGCATTGTCGTTGTCAAGATAGCAGCTCACCACGCTGTAATCTCTCAGTGGCACAATGGCCTTATTCAGATTTGATACGGAGTTAAGCACGATTGTATCAGTACCGTCATTATATCCGAGTCGTTCCGCTGAGAGAAAGTCGATGAAGCCTTCAAACACATTGCATCGGGCGTTGCCATTGGCTATATGGGTTATATGTTTCGGAGGATAAGAACCCTTAAATGCGGCATTGCGGAGTTCGTAACCATGTGCATTATTCTCAAAGCCAATGGCATAGTAATCTTTACCATGTAGTCGGTAATCAACCTGTACGCAGTAGCGTTGGGCTATGTCGCGTGATATGCCACGGTCAGCAAGGTATTTAAGCAGAGCCGGAGCCTCCAGTCTGGAGATTTCAACATTTTCAAAGGTTGGTTCTTCCTTGAACGGCATTGGCTTGTAGGGCTTCTCCACAGCCAACTGCATCTTTTGGGCGATGAACTCCGCACGTTTGATGAAGTCTGTTTCGCCTGTCAATTCTCCGGCAAGATTGAAGATGTCGCCACCGGCACCGCTCCCAAAATCGAACCATAGGTTTTTGCGCGGGTTGACATGGAACGACGGCTTACGTTCATTGCGGTATGGAGAGTAGAACCATAGTCCTTTGCTGTCACGACCTGTCGGCTGATAGCCGAGGTGGTTGAGAAAATCCACCAACGGGATTTTCCGGATAGTGTCAATGTTCATAGGCGCATTTTTCGTTTAGGTTTTGGCGGCTTTTCCTCCAGTTTGGGAGTCTGCTTTTTCTGAAAAGCGTTCATTTCTCCGGCGATATAGCGGTTGAGTTCTGACTTATTGGCGCAGCCAGTCAACTCATACGCGAGGTCGTAGATTCCACCGTTGGCTCCTGTTTTTGTATCTCGCCATAGATTTGTGCGGATGTTGACAACCATAGTGCCTTTGACTGATGAATCGTAGGGAGTATTGTAGATTCTCAAATCACCGTCAGCGGCTACCGGATGTTCTTGCCCCAGAGCCTTCATAAAGTCAGTGAGCGGTATTTTGGCAATGTCAAGGTGTATTACCTGTGGCTCAATGGCTCTTTTTGTGAGCATTTCCTTGGCAATCTCATTCTCGTTCATCATCTTGACAATGTAGCCGTTAATATCCTTCCGATGGTTGCCCCTTGCTGTAAGTTCCGCTAAATCATATAAATTACCGGATTCATCAGTCCCGTGGTCATACCAATTATTCATTTTGGTGTCAACCACTAATAATGCCTCTGCATCATCGCGGTACGGAGCATAGTAAAGTTTCAAATATCCATAGCCGCCAACTGACTTTTCGCCAAGGGCATCCAAGAATGCCGTAATCGGCATCCCCGGAATATCTTTCTCAGTGTATATCATAGCCTGTCAGTCCATCACAATTCTAATGCCCAATCCGTAGGAGAAATGGCAGTGCCCCGTTGAATTACCGAAAATGAATCTCTCTTTGAGGTTGGCAGTGAGGGCGATTCTGTCTGAGAGATAGAAATCGGCTTGAAGATTGACCCCTCCACCATAGATAAAGGCGTCCGAGTTGTGGAGTGTTGCACCGTCGGATAAAAGTGTCTTACCCCAGTTGACCGTCTCATATCCGGCAAGAGCTGAGATTCCTCCATAGAGGTGAAAGAACTGTGTATAGTTGCTGTAAAGGTGGAGATTATATTCTGCTTCTCCAGTAAATTCAGCTACGGGGATACGACCTTTCTCGCCGTAAGACTTATAGGTTTGGAGATACTCACCCCCGAAGACCCATTCGTGGGCATTGTTGCCTTTGAAAACGGAGTAATAGACACCGAAAGAATAGCCACAGTTGCGGGCTGAGCCGGTATAGAAACCGTCAACCATATTCGCCTTGACTTCTACCGACCTCATGCCGGGAAGTGTTCGCTGAGCCATTGCCTGCCCTGTGAAAAGGGCAAGCATGGCAGCGAAAATTATCATCGCTTTTCTCATTGGATTACTGAATTGAAAGTTCATCAATTACGTTGGCTCTTACGATGTCTTCATTATCGACTACAAAGGACTGATGGCGACCACCTTCTTTTTCGGCGACCTCGATAACGAGCTGCTTGTCGTCAGGGATTGTGAATTTCTCCAGAGCGAACACTGTGTGTTCAGTTGATTTGCCATGTACGACCGTCACATAGTTCTGGGCGCGTAGCGGTTCAAGCACCTGTTCCTGCATGGCAGTTCTCTTTATAACTTTCTTATCCACAATCTTGAACGACACAAAATCAATGTCGAAAGCTATATTTGAGGTATTCTTCAGTTCGGTGTGGAAATAGAGCAAACCGTTGTTGGTGTAGATGCTTTTCAGTAGGAACTGGACACCGAAACGCTTGCTGCCGATGTGCTTGATCTCACGCTTGTTCTGCTTGTAGATACTTTTCATGATGAGCTTTACAAGCATTGGCGACTCCTGACCCAGTTTTTCCAGATAGATCTCTTGTGCATTGTTAGGACGGTTCACTGCTTCGCCGTCATGGAGAAAATCGGTCATTTCGATACTGAGCAACAACGGCTCTTTGGCGAATTTCACGTTAAATGTGTAGTAGCTACCATCTTCCGTAATAACCGAAAGATTGGTTTCCTGTTTGAAAGACTTGAAAGCCGATTTGACACGAAGCACATTCTTCGCACCGTCGGCGAGTCCGGCAACGAGGTTCTCATTGCCCAAGTCCACATAGGTGATTTCTGCCGGGAAGATGATGTGCGTGGTCTTGTTGTAGCAAACCTCCAGTGCATGAGGAGGAATCATTCGGTCGAAACCGACTTTGCGAGTAAGACCGTCGAATTTGTCGCCATCGGTGTAGTTTGCACCGTACACGGTCATATCGTGTTCGGCGACCGTTTCAGTGTCAGACGACACGTTGCCATCGGTGTTTTTGACTGTTTTAGCGTTGACAGCGGTGGCTGCACCGAAGAGCGTCACTGCCGCAACAAAGAGTTTTGTGATTGTTTTCATTTGTTGTTGGTGTGTTTTGTTGATTATTGCTCAACCTGTTTGAGCATCACTTTGTATCCGGATTTCAGATGAACTTTTACCTGACGGACTTTCTTAGTAAGATATTGGCCTACGCCGTTGAGTAAGCCTCGACCCACATCGGAGACAATCTGTGCTCCAGCATTGGTGGATATGTTGATTGAACTGCCGACTGTTGAGCCCATGTTGGCTCCGATTTCTTTCAGTGCGTCAGACTCCATAGAGTTGGGTATGTTGATACCCTCCTGACCGTCTGAGTCATATACAGCGAGGTCAACGTCCATTATACAGCCTAATGCCTCTATACTCTCGATGGTGATTTCAAGGCGTTCACCTTGCAATCGTGCCGAGCCGACAACGGTTGTATTCTTTGGCAACAGAGAGTTCCCAATCCACATCGGTTCAAGAGTTCTCAGTTTCACACTCTGACCGTCAATTACCGACTGGTCAGAGGCTATGCACGCTGAAATGGTATTCTTGAAATTCTGACGTTTGCCGCCGACAGCGGTAGAGAATGACCGTTCAGATGTTGCCACACTGAGAGAGGAAACCACATTGCGGTTGACCTGATTCACGGGCATAACTTTACGCTCCTTCTCCGGCTCATCGACGATGACCGCCTGTTGGCTACCATTTCCGGTGCCGAGATACTGCGCAGCCAACTGATAAGACTTCTCCATCAGCTCCACTTCATTGGGCTGCTGAGTCTGCTGTTGGGCGTAGGCATTCTGCATTTCAAGTTCATCAATCCTCGCTTGCAATTCCGCGACCTGTGCCGCCGACTGATCTTCGGGAATATAGAAATCTTCAAGTGACGCTTGTACTGACTGGTACGCCTGAGCGGACGATTCGATTGCCGTCGGCTCTTCTGAAATATTTGTCGGCATTGTGTCCGCCATTTCAGTGAATGTCTGGACTACGCTGTCCTGTCGGTGTTTTTCATCTTCAAGTGCCTTAGCCTCCATTGCTTTTAGTTTGTTCCCTTCTATTTCAGCATTGTCACCATCCGGCAATTCCATATTGGCGTTGCTTGTGTCGGTCTTGTCTGACGAGAATCCACTGCCGAAAATTAACCAAAGGGAAACTATGAATGTCAGGAACATCGCCGGAAATACAATGGCATACTTTTTAAGTTTGGCTCTCTCAGCCTCATTTTTCGGCTGAAACCAGCCATTGACTTTCGTTTTCAGTTCTTCAAATGTCATCAAATGTTGGTAGTGACTGTTTTTCAGGTGAAGCTGGTAACTCCACTGCCTTTATATGCGTTATCTCATCAATGTGCTGACGGGCTTGCCCCAATCCGATATGGTAACAGGCGTTGCCGAACAATAGGAATGCGATCAGGACAAACAATCCGAAGAATATACCCACGACTGTCAACCGTCGTTTCTGCGGTATATCATCACATTTGCTTCTGAGGAAATTTCTCAATTTCCCTTTGGGTATGTGCCACACCTTATTATATATGGTGCCGCGTACTTTTGATAAAACTCTCACTTATCGTTTGATTGTGGAAATATCTTTATTTTCAAGGATGTTGAAGCCCTCTATAATAAAGCCGTTGGGATTGTCGTCAGATCTTGACGAATTGGTCAGCTTGCAGGTCGTTATAAGGCTGCGCTCCGTCACGTTGCTCTGACGAATGATTTTCTGCTTCGCATAAGTAACTGCTGTGTATGGATAGTTGGTGAAGTTGCACACAACGCTGTCCACCTGACATATCTGGTTGATGTTGCCTGAGATAATTCGGTTATAGTAACCTTTTTCCGAGAAGTCAGAGTAGTAATTGTATGCGCTGTTGTCAGAGAGAATCAATGCACGGTTGATATTGTGTTCAATGGCTGACTTGTCTGGCGAGAGAGTGAAAAACAATTCATGGAAACGTCTTACGTGCTCCCGTGCCTCTGCCGGACGGTTCTGGCTCATGTCCTGTGACAAGGCAAGCATCAAAGACTTGCCATTGTCAAGGACATAGATTTTTTCACGCTGCTTCTCGGCAAAGTTGAAAACCATAACCAGAGCCACCGAGACAACCACCGCACACATAGCCACAAATACAATTCCGAAAAGCCTTATCTGACGGAAAGATGACTCTATGTTTTTAAGTGATTTGAACTCCATTTAATCGGTGTTTGAATATCATTTTAATAGTTTTCCGGCTCTGCCGGCCACGTTGCCCGCAACTGCACCGCCGACACTTCCGGCCATAGACCCTGCTTGCATTGCTGTATTGTTGACAGCTCGATTGTAGTTTCCGGCACCGCCGGCTTGAATAATCCACCCCGCCACAGTGGGTATTGTAAAGTAGCCTATAATGCCGATAATCATAAATATAACATACGCAGTATTTGTCCCGTCGAGGTCTGCATTGGGGTTGTTAGTCAGTTCTGAAATGTCGTTTTGAAGCATCAAGACTTGTATCTTGGCAAGAATGGTACTGAACAAATCCGCCACAGGCAACCATAGATAAGTCTGAATATATCGCTGGATCCACATGGTCAGTGTTGACTGGAAGCCGTCCCACACTGAGAGGGCAAATGCTATCGGGCCGAGTATTGCCAACACAATCAGAAAGAATGTCCTTATTGTGTCTATCGTAAGGGAGGCTGCTTGAAACAGCATTTCAAGTAATTCCCTGAAAAAGTTCTGAATGGCTTTCTTGACCTTATACATTCCTCGCTCGATATACATTCCTGCGGCAGTCCCTATTTCAGTCACGCCCAACTCATCAATCTGACGGTCAAACTCAGCATCATCAACGAGGTACGCGGTTGACGGGTCATTCATCATATGCTCATATTCCAACCGGTCTTTTTCTTCACGGTACTTTTGCATATCGAGGGTTTGCCCCTCCAGCATCGAGGATGTTCCTTGAACGATTGGCGACATCACCGCATTGATTGTCCCAAGTACCACCGTAGGGAAGAACATTATGCAGAAGCCGATAACAAAGGGGCGAAGCAAAGGGAACACATCAATCGGTTCTGCTCTCGCCAGCGATTGCCAGATACGGTAGGCAACATAGAACAATGCACCTAATCCGGCGATTGCCTGTGCCACGCCCGCCATATCCGAACACAGTGGCATCATCTCATCATAGAGCGAGCGGAGGATTGTGTGAAGGTTGCTGAAATCTATCGCACACAGCATGACTACCAGTATTTTTCACTGCCGTCGCCGTAGAGGCTTACAACCCTTTGTGTGTCGGCTTTCTTTTTCGCCCTCAGATATGAGACGCTGATGTTCTTATTGGTGTAATAAGCGGTCAGATTCTTCAAACGCTTCATCTCCTTGTAACAGTTATCCACCACATCCATACGGTCTTTGTCGGTCATTGAGAGAGTGGTAATGTTGACCACCTGTTTCAAATCTCCAAGCACCCCATTGGCCTCTTCCAATATCCGGGTGTAGCCGGAGGCTATTGCAGACAGTTCCGATGATGTGAAGTTTGGATCCGTCAGCATCTTCTGGAAATTATTGACATAGTAGCCGGAGATATTGCCGAGCATGAGGATTGTCTGCTGTACCTTTCGGGCATCGCGGACGAGATTGTTGACCGACTGGAGAGCGTCGTAATATTTCTTCGCCTGCTGATAAATTTTCACGGTTTCCTGAAAATTTTTAACCATATTTTGCGCCGTCGAGGTCTCCTGAACAAGTGATTTGGAGTTGTTTACGATACTTTGGGCGATGTTGGAAGGGTCAATGACCGTCCATTGAGCGTTTGCCTTGTTTGTACTGAAAAGTATGCAGATAGCAAACAATGAAATAATAATCTTGATATTTTGCATTTCTTTCAGACGGAAGTTATAGTTTTTATTCTTTCACGAGTGTCATCATCGAGAGAAAGCCTCTCAACACTCACAAAAGCCTCATTCTTAAACACATTATCGTGGCTATCACGTTTAAGCCATACACCCAGTCGGGGAATGAAGATACGGTTGGTGTTCCTGTCAAAATGAAATATAAACCCAAAACTTCCATTGGCATAAAAGCGGTTATGTTCCGATTCCTCACTCAAAAGGTATTTACCGTCTATGAGATGGTCGTTGACTCCATTCACACTCATTATGTAGGTTCCCCCATCTGAGTAAATATCGACTGTAATTATGCGGGACGTATTTGTCCAAATTCCTGTCAATTCCGAAATTCTGTCGATGTCCATCACAGGACTGTTATCGGGGGTAAGCTGTTCTTTAACATTCTCTTCTACCATCTTTTCAACCATAGGCTGAACGAGCTTCAAAATCTCCTCTGTCTGGCTTCGGTTCGCACTCTTGATTGCAGACTCGATTGTATTTTCAAGGCGTTCAAAGCCGGAATCAATCCAGTTTTTGATGCAATCGGCGCAGAGCGACATATTACTGATGGTTTTCTTGAAAAGTAGTTTCAGGCCTTTGCAAACCAGCACAAGGCCGTAAATTGCCAATGTTACGCCACCTATAAAAAGAATTGAAGTGGCGAGTATGGAAAAAAGTGGTTCAAATAATTCTAAAAGTTCTGTAAACATTATTCGTTAGCTAATCTTTTTATTGCGGCTTCTATATCGCCGCCGAGTTTCTGTGCCATTTCCAGCACCCTTATCTTCTCCGTTTCCTCAGTGGTATAGCAGAGATATTCCTCTTTGCTTACCTCCGTGGCATAAACCGCTGACTGGGTTCCTCCAAGTCCAATCCACACCTCTTTATATAGGCGGTTTGGATTGTTCGCCATGTTGATACTCAGTATTTGGGCTTTCTCCTTATCCGTCAGGCCTAACAGTTCCTGAATCTGGTCGAAGCGGTTCATATATTTACGCTGGTCAAGAAGTATCTTACAGTCCGAGTTGTTGATGATGGTTTCCTTGACAATCGGCGACGAAATGATGTCGTCAACTTCCTGTGTGACAACCACTGCCTCACCAAAATACTTACGGACGGTCTTGTAGAGGTACTTCATGTACTCAGCCATATTCGCCGAGGATAGAGCCTTCCAAGCCTCCTCGCAGATAAGGACTTTGCGTACTCCCTTCAGGCGGCGCATCTTGTTTATGAAAGCCTCCATGATGATGATTGTCACCACCGGGAACAATTCTCTATTATCCTTGATCGAATCAATCTCGAAGACAACAAACCGCTTGTTGAGCAGGTCTATATTGGCTTTGGAGTTGAGCAGAAAGTCGAAGCGTCCACCGTGATAATACTGCCGTAGCGTGGTCAGGAAGTTGTCAATGTCGAAGTCCTGTTTGTAGATGGGTATCGGGCGATTAGCCATTTCCGCACGATAGTCATCACGCATAAACTCATAGAATGAGTTGAAACATGGAACAATGTCACGGTCTTTTGCCATCTTATCGAGGAACATAGACAATGCAGAGCCAAGCTCGCCGGATTCAGTCTTTGTCACTCTGTCATCCTCCGATTTCCAGAGCGTCAGCAGCAGCGTCTTGATAGAGTCTTTCTTCTCCACATCAAACACTCCGTCGTCGGTATAAAACGGATTAAAAGAGATGGGGTTATCCTCCGTATATGTGAAATATACGCCATCTTCACCGTGAGTCCTGTTTCGTATCAGGTTGCTCAGACCTTCGTAGGAATTACCCGTATCAATCAGAAGTATATGCGCGCCCTGTTCGTAATATTGCCTGACAAAGTGATTGGTAAAGAAAGACTTTCCACTACCGGATGGACCAAGTATGAACTTGTTACGGTTGGTGGTTATGCCACGCTTCATAGGCTCGTCGGAAATATCCAAATGGATAGGTTTGCCCGTGAGTCGGTCAACCATCTTTATTCCGAATGGGGAGAGAGAAGAACGATAGTTGGTTTCGGCTGTGAAGAAGCACACCGCAGGTTCGATGAACGTGTAAAAAGACTCCTCCGCCGGGAAGTCAGCCTCATTGCCGGGTATCGCCGCCCAGAACAGTGTCGGGCAGTCGATAGTATTGTGCCGGGGCATACAACCCATTGTAGCCAACTGACCGCCAACATCATTTTTGACTCTCCTCAATTCCTCAGCATCATCGCTCCAAGCCATTATGTTGCAATGGCAGCGCACGGAAATCAGTCCGTAACTGTGTGCCTCATTGAGATACTGGTCAATCCATTCTTTGTTGATGGCGTTGCTTCGGCTGTACTTCGACAGGGAGTTCATGTTGCGTGCCGTCTTTTCAAACCGCGTCAGGTTCTCGTCAGGATCATCAATCAACAGATACTGGTTGTAGATATGGTTGCATGGCAACAATAATCCGACCGGAGAAGCGAAACTCAAACGACAATCGGATCTATCCGTGGAGAGTCGTTCATATCGGTTGTCGGTGCTAACCTTTGCGGGCAAGTCCTCAGTGTCTGAGAGCGTATGGAGGCAGAGCATCTTGTCGCCGATTCTCATCTCCTTTGCAGATAGGTCAATATCCTCCAAGCACGTTATATCGTCCATCGACAGCGACATATATTTCTCAATCAGCCCCGATGATGTTTCCGTTCCGATAAGGTCTTCATCATTAAGTCTATGGAGCTTGATATAGCCGGTATCATTCATAATTCGCTCGAATTGCTCAACGCTTTCCATAAATTTCACAACCATTTCGTGATTCAAATCCTTTGGCATTATACGTCCACGACAGAGGGTTGAGAAGTTTGACTGCTGGCGCATACGCTCCTTTGTAGTCTTCGTCAGGAAGAGGTAGCATTTGTGGGCGAGATATGGACGTTCATTGAAATGGCGTTCAAATGAACGGTCAAGAAATGACAAATCCTCTTTTTGAAGTTCCGGCTTATACTTCTCACTGACAAACCAATCCTGCTTATGTACGACAGTGTAATGTGGCAACACCTTGATTGCCTTGCACCAAGCGGAGTGCATCGCTTCGTATTCAGCGGAGGTTACGGTGAAAAGTTCCGGGAGGCTCACCTCAAAGGCCACGGTTACATCCGCGTCCTTTGAGATGATGCAGCCATGCTCGACCGCCAACAGCGGCAGCTTTGACTCCAATGTTGTAGCTTTCAGTATATTCCTCATGTTTTATGTTTTATCAATCGGGTTATGCGCAGACGGTTGATGATATATCGTGGTCGATACTTGACCGAGGTCAGTTTCATCAGACCGTACTGGCCATATTTGGCATTGAGATGGAATGTGAGCCAGACAAGAAAGGACGCACCTGTCGCACCGAAGCCCATGCAGACCCATTGGGAGATTCCGGCGATATACATGATGACGAATACCACGAACATGGCAAGCAATCCTCCTGCGAAGACGAATAGGTATTGCGCTTTCAAACCTTTGTACTCAACCGACCGACCAATGCCCTTATTGATTGAGTATTCCATTGGTTAGAGGAAGAATGAGCGGAGGATTGTGGCGGCCACAATCAGGAAGATACAGGCCCCGAACCATGAGGCGGCAGTCTTGCTCGTATCGGGGTCGCCACTCGACCATTTGGAGTAAACCTTGATGCCACCGATAAGACCGACAACAGCACCGATTGCGTACACCAGTTTCGTTCCCGGATCAAAATAGGAGGTGACCATTGAAGTGGCTTCATTGATGCCACTCAGACCGTTGCCGGCGGCGAACATCTGGATTGCGGCCGTCAGAAGAAGCATTGCGGCAATAGGACGGCGGCGATGGGGTGCGTTCATAAACGCGACGGTTCTTTCATAGAATTTCTTGAAAAAATTAGACATGAATTAAATTATAGATAGGTTTGCCTTGCGGCCAAGTGTCAATGATAGACATTGAAATCAATTGCATCAATGTCTGAGGTGTCGATGTCAGCGTGGAAAAGGATCTTTTTGGGTTTAGTTTGCTGTTCCACTGTTTCATCCTCATCCATTGTTGACGTAGTGGGTTGTTCATTTGATTCTTCATCTTTCTTTGGCAGATGAAGTTCGATAAGCATAATCCGCTTTTTTATGACGGGATCGAGAGAAATTTCCTCCTTAATGATAGTGCCCTCCAATTCTTGAAGCGTGCGTTGGGCAATCACCAAATCCTCCGGATTGTCTGACTTTTCTTTTAGGACATTCATGGTTGTGTTGATGTCATTGAAGTCTATTCCATCAGCACGGGGTTCTGTCGGTTCCGGAGTTTCCCCCGTAATGTCGGCAACAGTCTTGTTTGAGAAAACCTCATCCAGTTTTTCAACAGGAACAACGCCGGTATTTTCCTTGATTGGAGGTTCCGGCAATCCTGCATCGGCATAACTGCCGTACTCCTCAATTATCAAGGGGACGACCTCCTTTACAACCTCTTCCACAATCTTCTTATATGTGTCAGGGTCATATTTGCTTTCTCCTACAACTGCGGCGACTTTTTCATCAAGAGAATTATTCGTATCGGGTATGTATTTTTTTTCAGCCGTTTCCTCCGATACATTATTCTCTGCTATGTCCGAAGGTTCACTTGTCTTCTTTGTGTCCTTTGACAACAGCATTTTGGCAAGGAAGATATTGCTTGCCAGCAAAGCTAATACTAAAAATACTGTCATAGGAACAGCTCCTCACGGCTATCTTCAAATATGCGCTTCATTAAATCCGCATTCTTTGCAAAGTGGTCGAGGACGATGGCTGTAAGATACCCACCGATTGTCGCTCCTGTCTGAGCGTTTGCTGCAACCATCAGCGAAAGCACTCTGTGGACCTCCGCCGTGACATGAACTTTGACATGGGTCGGGCAGTTTGAGCGGGTAAGATATTTGCTAACGTATGCTACCTGTTCAGGGTCTGCCGTTTTTAACTCCGCCTCGACAATGTCGGGCGAGACTTTGATTGTTACTTTATGTGACATATTCTATTGTCGTTTATTTATGAAGTTTTCATACTGCCGAAAATGCTCGGCAAGCACGTTGTTGATATAGGCTTTGGTAGAACATACCGGTCCTGTTTCGTAAGACAGCACACGCTTGATTTTCCGGATAAAGTCGGGATGGATGTCAACCATAAGATATTTGCATAAAGGGCGCATGTGTTCCATATTCCTTACAAAAGTATCCAGATATTCATCTTCTTCCGGTAAAGGTTGCGATTGCACTTTCCTACGTTTGGAGTCCGAAGGTCTGGTCGGTGTTTCTGCTTTATTCTCATTCTCTTTCTTCACGGTTGACTGGGAGGACTCCTCGCGGAAACTGCGGATGAACTCATCGGGATCTACATCCGATTCATATACCTTCGACATGGCTCAGGCTTAGTCTTTGAGGATTTTGAGAATCTCATCCGCAAGTTCAGTGAGACGTGTGCCTTTAAGCAGCGTCTTGTCCGGAGGCATGACCGTGGAGCGAAAAACCGCCCTTTCAAGGGTTTCTGAACCCTCACGGCGATACTTTTTTGTATCCGGTACTTTTGTCCGAAGTGTTGCCAGTCCCAACTCTTCAAATAACTTCTCATAGCGGTCGTATAAGTCAGTTTTCTCACGGGCATCCATCATATTCCAGAGCATATAAAGCCCTTTAATCTGAGAGCGGCCTGTCGTGAGCCATTCCTGTAATTTGAGAGCGAAGGCGAGCGAGCTTTCAAGGACAACATTGTCGGCGGCGATGGGAACGACCACCATATCCATGCAGTTCACCACATTCACTACGCCACGGTTGTTGACCGTTCCGGGCAAGTCGAAGAATACGATGTCAACATCTTCGCCTTCCTCGATCAATTCCCTGACTTTCTTCATAGCCTCTTCAGGAGGACATACAAGAACAGGGAAAGGCTTGAGCTTTGTACGGAGCAGGGTGTCGGAGAAGGTCTTTTTGAATGCCGGACTTAATTCCAGCAACATCTTCTCCCTTTCACGCATATCGTTTATGCTGTACTGCGGATAGTCGCAGTCAACCACGATAATTTTCAAGCCCATGCAGTAGTAAAGGTAACTTGCCATCGTTACTGTAAGGGTTGTTTTGCCCGCTCCACCTTTCTGAGTGGAGAAAGCCACGAATTTGGGTTCTTTCATTCATGTTTTTTGTTGATGTTCAGACACAAAGCGAGCCTGAGGCGCAAGTTCCGATTATCAATCCGGGTAATTGTTAACCGTCCCTTTCGTCTGTGTCTCAGTTGATAATAAAAAGTGGGGATGCCTTACTTCTGACTTTCAATGGCCCCTGACGTGCAGTCCCGCTTGGTAACTGTTTTGAACTCTGCGGTTACCATTTTGTCGTCATCGTGTCAGCTGTGAGTTGTTTTTTTGTTCGCATTTCAGATTCAGGAGCGGGCCGTCGCTGTTCCTATATCCATTCTCTTGAACGCACGGATGTTTCCATCGGCTGGAATGCTCTGCAAAATTACAACCCACAAGTTCCGTATTCCAAATTTTCAGATAGCTCAACCGCATAAAGTCATGTTTTGGTCGCGTTTTTCCGCTTGTTGTTGACTCCGCTGATGAGCGGCTGAAAATAGTTTTGGGTATTCCTTTAATTGCTCACGATGGACATCTGCCCATTGGGAATTGAGGAATTGTGTACCCGAGGAACTTAGTAATATATAGTTCAATAAATAGATTTATCGGAGGACAAATCAATGTATCAATCTACATTCCGAATTTTCGATTGACCGATATTTAATTAGTTAGATCTAACGATTAAATATTCTATTGACTTAACAATAAGCAGTTCCAAAGGTAGATAGTATGAACTGTATGGTAGTCGGCAAAATAATCTAATTGTTGAACTATCCGTTTTATATATGGTCAGGCGATTGTCGGATAAATTATTCAAAAGATATAACTGACGGTCGAAGAATCGTTCCGAAGATTAGTATATTGAACGTCTTGGAAGTCGGTCTGTCAATCGAACACGTTGCAAAGTTACTGCCTGAGTTATTGGATTTCCAAATATTTGCATAGCTCGACCGCATAAAGTACCCTTATTTCCGCTTATTTCCGCCTATGAGGAAGCCTCGGATTCATTGCATATTTGAAGGTTTTGGTGAGGTGGCAACAACTTGATTGATCTCTGTTTTCAAAAAAGTGCTTCCAAGAGGGTCTAAAATTTGCATTTGGGGGTCTCCATGTCGTATCTTTGTAAGAGCAATAGCGCATGACGCAGCCGAAAATCAGGCAGGAGCGAATGAAAAACACGGATTCTGATATACATCAATCCAAAATCCACTTCCTTATATTATATCGGATGTTCACAAGAACATAGCAAGGTGTCTTTACAGGGTCTGTAAAGGTTTTGGGGAACCGGGTACCCACAAAACGACCTTGCTATTCAAGGTAAATGCTCCGAAGTCGCATTTACCTTGAATAGACCTGCCGTCGGCTACAAAAAACGCCATGCGTCACTTTCAACCCCGTTCTGTTATGGCAGAAAATTTCAATAAAGGTGGCCGACCTCCGGTCGCCAACAAGTGCTGCAACTGCGTTAAAGTCCGTTTTGATGACCTCGAATATGACAAACTTATCCGCATGATGGAGCTTGCCGGGGAAAGCGTCAAGGCTACTTTCATCAAGGGACTGGTCTTTGGAAAGACTTTCAAGGTGCATAAAATTGACAAGACAATGCTCGATTATCTCACCAAACTTTCAGCCCTGTTTGCCGAATACCGCAATATCGGCGTCAACTACAACATTGTGGTGAGGGAACTCAAAGCAGGATTCTCCGAGAAAAAGGCAATGACATTGCTCTACCGTCTTGAAAAAGAAACGAAGGAACTGGCGGCTGTCACCGCCAAAGTCCTTGCACTTACTGAGGATATGCGCAACCAATGGTCGCAAAAATCTCAGTAGGCAGCAGTCTGTACGGCGCACTCTCATACAACGGAGAGAAAATCAACAAAGAGGAGGGTCGTGTACTCTCTACTAACAAGATTTATGTGCCACCTGACGGAAAAATCGGCATTCCGGAAATGGTGGAGGATTTCAAAAACTACATGCCGAAGACCGGACGCACCAAGAAGCCGGTTCTCCATATCTCCCTTAATCCACATCCAGATGATGTGCTGTCGGATTCCGACCTCGCCAACATTGCCAGCGAGTATCTCGACAAACTCGGCTTTGGTGAGCAGCCCTACATAATCTATAAGCACACCGACATTGAACGACACCATATCCATATAGTGACGGTCAATGTCAATGAACAGGGGAAAAGGCTCAATATGGATTTCATCCATCGGCGAAGCAAGAAGGCAACTACCGAAATTGAGGAGAAATACAATCTCCATAAGGCAGAGCGTCAGCGTCTGGATCCGGACACTCCATTAAGGAGAGTTGACTACAATGCAGGTGATGTCAAACGACAGGTTGCCAATAATGTCAAGCTCATAATGAGCCGTTACTCATTCCGGACAATGGGAGAATACAACGCTGTGTTGTCGCTCTATGGCTTGACCTCCGAGGAAACCAATGGCAGAGTCAATGGCAGGGAGTATCATGGCATCGTTTATTCTGTACTGGATGAAAACGGCAGAAAGATTGGTAACCCGTTCAAGGCTTCACGCCTCGGCAAGTTCACCAGCCTTAATGCTGTCCACGAGAAAATCAACCGTTCCGAGCAGAAGATAACTCCTGAGACAGTGGCAAAGACAAGAAGGCGAGTTGCTCAGGCACTGAATGAATCTCACAGTAAGGAAGAATTTATTGCTGCACTGAAAGAGCGTAACATCGACCTTGTATTGAGATACACTGAAGATGGACGAATCTATGGCGCAACATTCATAGACCATGATACACATCCCGTACTGAATGGCTCTCGCCTTGGCAGGGAATATGCCGCCAATGCTCTTAATGAACGATTCTCCGGAGATAATGAGGTCAGCCGGACTCCTGATATTGTTGAATCGACAAATCCGGATAATGACACAAATCAATCACAGGAGCAGCAGACATCAACCAACACGGCTCCTACTCAACAGCATCAGGATAGCGGTAACGACTATGATTACTCTCTCCCCGGTCTGGATCTGTTTCAGCTCAGTCCGACAGTTGACGCTGATGAGGAGGATTTCAAACGCCGCATGAAGCGGAAGAAGAAGCGCGGTCAACGACCGAAATTCTAAATATTGTATATAAAAATGTCTCAGCAAGAGGACGACCTGCGGGCATTAGCTAAAATTATGGATTTAATCCGTGGTCTTAGCATCCTCGTTGTGGTCACACAAATCTACTGGTACTGCCATAACCTTATCGGCGATTGGGTATTCCATGCCCAGACAATGAAAATCCTTAATGGACTTAATGAAGCCGGAGGTCTATACAACAACCTATGGAATGCCAAATGGTGGGCCCTTCTATTGTTGGCTCTCTCTTGTTTCGGAACAAAAGGTGTCAAGAATGAGAAAATCAAGTGGAAGCAAATTTGGATAATCATTGGCATTGGCGGTGTCCTGTTCCTTTTCAACTGGTGGATGATGAGTTTAGGTTGGCAAATTACTTACATCGTGACCACAGTTGCCGGCTATGTTTGCCTCCTTTTGGGAGGAATATGGATGAGTCGTATGCTCAAAAATAACATGATGGACGACCGTTTCAACGATGAGAATGAATCATTCCAGCAGGAAACACGCCTGCTTACGAATGACTATTCCATCAACCTTCCCACAAAATTCTACTACAAAAAACGGTGGAACGAGGGGTGGATAAACATTGTCAATCCATTCAGAGCGACAATCGTTCTCGGCACTCCCGGTTCCGGTAAGTCATACGCTGTTGTCAACAACTTCATCAAACAGATGATCGAGAAAGGGTACTCGCTTTATGTCTATGATTTCAAGAGTCCCGACCTCAGTACCATTGCATTTAACCATCTGTTGAACCACCTTGACAAATACGTAGATGTGGAACCGAAATTCTATATGATAAATTTCGATGATCCGGAGCGCAGCCACCGTTGTAACCCCATTCACCCTGATTTCATGTCGGATATTGCCGATGCCTATGAGAGCGCATATACCATAATGCTCAACCTTAATAAGTCGTGGGTGCAAAAGCAGGGTGACTTCTTTGTTGAATCTCCGATTGTATTGTTTGCGGCTATCATCTGGTTTCTGCGAATCTATAAGGGTGGACGGTATTGCACATTTCCCCATGCCATCGAGTTTCTTTGCCGCAGGTATGAGGATATTTTTCCGATACTCACCAGTTATCCGGACTTGGAAAATTACCTATCGCCATTCATGGATGCTTGGCTTGGAGGGGCGGCGGAGCAGCTTGCAGGTCAGATTGCCTCAGCAAAAATACCCCTCTCGCGTATGATTTCGCCACAGCTCTATTGGGTAATGACCGGCAATGACTTCACTCTTGACATCAACAACCCAAAAGAGCCGAAGATTCTTTGTGTCGGCAACAATCCCGACCGTCAGAATATTTATGGCGCGGCCCTCGGACTTTACAATTCGAGAATCGTGAAACTAATCAATAAGAAAGGGATGTTGAAGTCCGGTGTCATAATAGATGAGCTTCCCACGATATACTTTAAGGGCTTGGATAACCTAATTGCCACGGCCCGAAGCAATAAGGTTGCCGTGTGTCTCGGTTTTCAGGATTTCTCACAGTTGGAACGTGACTATGGAAAGCCGGAGGCGGCGGTCGTTATGAATACCGTTGGCAATATCTTCTCCGGGCAGGTGGTAGGTTCGACCGCCAAAACTTTGTCTGAACGCTTTGGTAAGGTGTTGCAGAAGCGGCAGTCAATATCAATCAACCGTCAGGATGTAAGCCACTCATTCAACACTCAGATGGACTCGCTTATTCCACCGAGCAAGATTTCCACATTGACACAAGGAATATTCGTCGGAGCGGTTTCCGACAACATCGACCAACGCATTGACCAGAAGATTTTTCACGCAGAGATTGTCGTGGACAGTAAAAAAGTCGATGCCGAAATGAAAAAATATGTGCCGATTCCAATCCTTACCGATTTCAAAGATGCCTCGGAGGATAAGCACAAGATGAAAGCCGACATTCAGGCGAACTACGACCAAATCAAGCAGGACGTGCGGGATATAGTTGACAATGAGATTGCCCGCATAGCCGCAGACCCGAAATTGCGACACCTTCTCCAACAGAAGGGTTGAAAACATCAATCAAAGTTTATTGATGACAAATAACCATTTTGACAGCCGGGGGTATGACCTCGACTACTACAACCTTTTTCTCCGCCGATACCTTTCAGAGCATAGATTTCCGGAAGCAGAGGATGATCTGTTTATTGCCACACGCACGGAACACGCATACGATGTTTTCGTTGAATCCCGCCTTGCCGGTGACGAGTGGTATATTTCCAATGAAAAAGCAATGGCGGCACTTTATGCCGGATTTGAAATGTCACCTTACGATTTCATCAGCGACCTGTTGCTTGATGAGTTTCAAGACAACATCTCACTTGAAGATGAATCCATTGAGTTCTGGACTTTCACGTTCATTGATGAGTTGAAAGAGGAGTTCAAAGGAATTACTCTTGGCGAAGAGTTCTTCAACACTACCGAAGGAGAAGTATTCCGACTGACGGTTATTGGCCGTATTACCTTATTCTTTGAGGGGTATGGCTTATAACCGTTTACAAACCATGCGCGACAATATCGAGGCGATAAGAATTGCCTTTCGCCTCGATATCGAGAAGCGACCGCCTAATGATATTGAGAGTATCGCGTTAGGCAAGTATGCCGGGTTCGGAGGACTGAAGTGCATACTCAACGATGCAAATGAACTTGCCGATGCAGCCAAATGGAGCAAATCTGACATTGAATTGTTTGCGCCAACCGTTGAACTTCGCCGCCTTATCCATGACTATTCCAAGAATGACAAGGAGTTTGCCGCCTATATGGACTCGCTGAAAGCGTCTGTTCTGACGGCATTCTACACACCTTCGCCGGTGATTGATGCTTTGGCTGATACACTTAGGGAGCGTGGTGTAAAAGTTGGCAGTTTTCTTGAACCGTCTGCCGGACAGGGAGCTTTCGTTGATTCGTTTCTGCAACGCTATCCCGGAGCAGAGACTCTGGCATTTGAAAAGGATTTGCTGACAGGTAAAATTCTATCTGCGTTGCATCCGTCCATCTCCACCGAAATAAAGGGTTTTGAGAAGATTGACCCTGATTTTGAGGGGTATTTCGATGTGGCTGCGTCCAATATTCCTTTCGGAGATTTTGCGGTTGCAGACCCTCGATATGCCACGAGCAGGGAGATTGCCTACCGTCAGTCAACAAAGACTATACACAATTACTTCTTTCTGAAGTCCCTTGACTCCGTGCATGAAGGTGGTATAGTGGCATTCATCGCCTCGCAAGGGGTGATGAATGCTGCCAGTCCATTTGTCAGAATGGAGATGATGCGCCGTGCGGATTTGGTGGGCGCTTTCCGTCTGCCGAACAATACATTTTCCGACAATGCCGGAACAGATGCCGGGTCTGACCTGATTATTCTCCAGAAGCACACCAACAAGAAAGCGTTGTCAGCTGATGAGGAATTTTTCATCCAATCCATTGTTGACCGTGAAACCAAGGCTCCGAATAACAAATATTTTGCTGCCTTTCCGCAAAATATTATCTGCACGGAAGCAAAGGTTGGCACTGACCAGTTTGGTAAACCGGCTCTCATCTACAAGCATGAAGGCGGCGTTGACGGTATAGCCGCTGATATTCGCAAGGCACTCGATGAGTCGCTGAAACTGCGTCTCAATCTGGACTTCTATAATAATAGGAGTCTCACACCACCAACTCCAGAACCGCCAACGCCTAAACCTGTAAAACGAACCTCTGAAAATAAGGTCGAAAAACCGAAGCGTATAGCGGATACTCCGTTGATGCAGCAATATCGGGAGATGAAGAAGAAACACCCTGATGCCATTCTTCTTTTCCGTGTCGGTGACTTCTACGAGTGCATGGGGGTGGATGCGGTCAAAGCGTCGGAGGTTTTGGGAATTACCCTTACCCGCCGTATGAACGGTAACAAGAATAGCATCGAGTTGGCAGGATTTCCGCACCATGCTCTCGATGTGTATCTGCCCAAACTGGTCAGAGCCGGCAACCGCGTCGCTATCTGTGAGCAGCTGGAAGATCCGAAACAGAAGAAAAAGACTGTGAGGCGCGACACTCCGAAGCCAGAGGATCAGCCGAAACCTGACCCTCCCAAGCCGGAACCGCCAGAACCTTCTCCTGCACCAAAGGATGATGATCCAACGCCACCTCCAACCCCAAAACCATCCGATAAGGAAATAGAAACATCTGGTAGCCCGGATTACAATGATAATCCTGACCCTCGTTTGTTCGCCTACAATCTTTTCGGAGAACTGGAGCCTATCGGCAAGCCACAACGTCAACCAAAACCTGCACAGCCGGAAGAAAAGCCAAAGCCAACGGTTACGATAACCGATACTCAGGCAAAGAAATTCCGTCCGCTCTCTGAAAAGGAACTGGAATTTTACGGTTCTCTTGATTGGGAAACCAATCCTCCCATCAATGGCTTTTACGAGACAATGATGTCGATTGCCCATCGTCAACTCGCGGAAATGGAGGCTGAACGGGAGGCATTGGAGGCGGTAAAGAAGGAGACAATCACCGAAGACGGCTCTATTATCGAAATATCAAAAGGTGATTTTCTCTCGAAGCCAAGAGTGGCTACAGAAGCTCCCAAACCGACAAAACGTGATATGTCGCCCCGTCCTTTCTCAGAGGATATTCAGTTCTTCCACCACAATGGCAGCATGGTCGTGGACAAAGGTCAGGTTGGTTTTCTCTCGGAGGTTCGCAAGAATGGCGCGACATTCTCGCCGCTCACCCTCAAACCGGAACAGGAGAAGCGTGCTATGCTCTATATCACGCTGTCGGAGACTTATCAGCAACTATACCATTTTGAGGCTGAGACGCATGAGGAAGATGCCGATATGCGTGAACACCTCAACCAGTATTATGATGAGTTTGTGGACAGATACGGCAACCTCAATGAGAAGCAGAATGTCAAGTTCATTCTCATGGATGCCAACGGTCGTGATTCGTTGGCTCTGGAGCGTGGCGAGAATGGTCACTTTGTCAAAGCTGACATCTTCGACCATCCGGTATCATTTGCCGTTGATGAGGTTACATCAGTTGATACCCCGATGGAAGCATTGACCGCTTCACTTAATAAATATGGAGAGGTCAACCTCGAATATATGGGCAGTCTTGTCGATATGGAGCAGGACGCGATGATTGACAGCCTTGCCGGACACATATATTATAATCCGCTCGTGTCAAACTTTGAGATTGCTGACCGCTTCATCGCCGGTAATGTAGTGCAGAAAGCCGAGGAGGTCAAGGAGTGGGTTAACCGCGAGGAAGAACGCATCAAGGATTTTCCCGGCTTTGACGGCGTTGAGCCGTTCATCGACTTGTCAAAAGAGTCATTGAAAGCGTTGGAGGAAGCTATTCCCCGAAAGATTACTTTCGATGAACTGGACTTCAATTTCGGAGAGAGATGGATACCGACGGGTATTTACTCTGCGTACATGAGCCACCTTTATGGCACTGACGTGAAAATCGCATATTCTTCATCTATGGACGAGTATTCCTGTGACGCCCGTCACAAGAACATGAAGATCTGGGAGGAGTATTGTGTCAGAGGCTACTACCGTGTCTATGATGGAATGAGCCTTCTGAAACACGCCCTGCACAATACTGTACCGGACATCAAGAAGTCCATTGGAAAGGATGAGAATGGCAATGAAATAAAAGTACCCGACAGTGAGGCAATTCAGTTAGCCAACACCAAGATTGATGAAATCCGTAATGGATTCTCCGAATGGCTGGAGGCTCAATCGCCGGAGTTCAAGGACCGATTGGTTGACCTTTACAACTCAAAGTTCAATTGCTACGTCAGACCTCATTATGACGGCTCACACCAGAAGTTCCCCGACCTCAACATGAAATTGTTGGGCGACCGCTACCATATAAATTCCGTATATCAGTCACAGAAGGATTGCGTATGGATGCTGATTCAAAACGGCGGTGGAATATGCGACCATCAGGTGGGTACGGGCAAGACCCTGATAATGTGCATGGCGGCTCATGAGATGAAACGTCTCGGATTGGTGAACAAACCGATGATCATCGGAATGAAAGCCAATGTCGCGGAAATTGCCATGACTTATCAGACAGCCTATCCCAATGCCCGTATCCTTTATGCCGATGCCAAGAGCTTCACAGCGGCAAACCGCGTGAACTTCTTCAACCAGATCAAGAACAACGACTATGACTGTATTATAATGTCGCACGACCAGTTCGGCAAGATACCACAGTCACCGGAGATGCAGCAGCAGATTCTGCAAGCGGAACTTGACACGGTTGAGGAGAACCTCGAAGTAATCAAGCAGCAGGGACACGACATTTCGCGTGGTATGCTGAAGGGCCTATTGAAGCGTAAGGAGAACCTCACCGCCAAGATAACCACCATACAGTATCAGATGGAACAATCCAAGGACAGTGTGGTTGACTTCAAACAGATGGGTATCGACCATATCTTTGTGGACGAGAGCCAATGCTTCAAGAATCTGATGTTCAATACCCGTCACGATCGAGTGGCAGGTTTGGGCAATTCCGACGGAAGCCAGCGCTCTCTGAATCTTCTCTACGCTATCCGCACCATCCAAGAGAGGAACGGGCGCGATTTGGGCGCGACTTTCCTCAGCGGCACTACAATCTCCAACTCACTGACGGAGTTGTATCTCCTGTTCAAGTATCTACGCCCGAAAGAACTTGAAAGGCAAGAAATTCGGTGTTTCGACGCGTGGGCGGCAATTTTCGCCAAGAAGACAACCGACTATGAGTTCAATGTCACCAACAGCATTGTGGCGAAGGAAAGATTCAGGTACTTCATCAAGGTTCCGGAGTTGGCTGCTTTCTACAATGAGATAACCGATTATAGAACCGCACAGGATGTCGGTGTTGACCGACCGGAGAAGAACGAGATTCTTCACAATATCCCGCCCACGCCTCAGCAAGAGGAGTTTATCCAGAAACTGATGGAGTTTGCCAAAAGCGGTGATGCCACAATATTGGGTCGTGCGCCATTGTCGGACACTGAAGAAAAAGCAAAGATGCTCATCGCCACGGATTACGCAAGAAAGATGGCCCTTGACATGAGAATGATTGACCCCAATTATGCCGATGACCCGAACAACAAGGCGAGCCACTGTGCCAAGATGATTGCCCAATACTACCATAAGTATGACGCTCAGAAAGGCACACAGTTTGTTTTCAGTGATTTGGGAACTTACAAGCCGGGTGAATGGAATATCTATTCAGAAATCAAGCGAAAATTGGTTGAGGATTATGGTATTCCGCCGCATGAGATAAGATTTATCCAAGAATGCAAAACTGAGCGGTCACGCAAAGCTGTCATTCAGGCGATGAACGACGGTGACGTCCGTGTGCTGTTTGGGTCAACCTCCATGTTGGGGACGGGAGTAAACGCCCAGCGCAGAGCGGTTGCCGTCCATGAACTTGAATGTCCTTGGCGTCCGAGTGACCTTGAACAACGCGAGGGCCGTGCTATCCGTGCCGGCAACGAGATTGCTAAACTTTATGCTGACAATAAGGTGGATGTGATTATATATGCGGTCGAGAAGTCTTTGGACTCATATAAGTTCAATCTTCTACACTGCAAGGCTACGTTCATCAACCAGCTCAAAAGCGGCGCATTGGGAGCGAGAACAATCGACGAGGGTTCTATGGACGAGAAGAACGGAATGAACTTCTCCGAGTACATGGCTATCCTCTCCGGCAATACCGACCTGCTCGACAAGGCAAAACTTGAAAAGCGGATAGCGGCGTTGGAGAGTGAACGAAAGTCGTTCAACAAGGGACGTGGCGATTCCGAGTTCCGGCTTCAGACCATCACCCATGACATTGCCAACAACGAGGCGGCAATAGAGAGGATGAAGGCAGATTGGGAACGTTACGACAAAGTGGTGCAACGTGACAAGGAAGGCAATCCAATCAACAATCTCGCGATTGACACCTGTAACCTCTCCGATGAAAAAAACATGGGTATCCACCTGCAAGGGCTGGCACAGCGCACAGACACCCACGGGCTGTATCAGCGTGTTGGGGAAGTCTATGGCTTCCCAATCTCCATAATATCAGAGCATACTCTGATAGATGGCAGGGAGGGTGTGCAGAACCGCTTCGTTGTCGAAGGCAACTACAAATACAAGTTCAACAATGGCTTCATAGCCATGAGCGACACCCATGCTGCCTGTATGAACTTTGTCAACGCTTTGGAGAAAATTCCCGGTATCATCACTCAGTACGAGGAACGCACCGCCAAACTCAGAGCCGATGTTCCCATACTTGAAGGCATTATGGCTAAGACATGGGGAAAAGAGGACGAGTTAAAGCAACTCAAATCCGAACTTGCCACACTTGACCGCAAAATCGCCGCTGAATTAGCACCTAAGCATGAAAACAAGGAGGACGGCGAGGAGGTAAAGCGAAAGGATTCTCCTCACACTGTCCAGACAATTGATGCGCCGACACCGGACACAGACAATAAAAAGTCAATGGTCGCGGAGCCAACCACCACATACAAAGAACGGGAACCGTTAAGTTCCCGAATCATAATAGGTGGTTGCGGCGTAACTCCACCCGGAGGTTTTCGAGCAGCCGGTCCAAAATTGTAGATAAATTGAATGGCGACACTCTTGATATGTAGAGCGTCGCCATTCAATTCCTTATCTATAATCCTATTCAATTCCTTATCTATAATCCTTTGGAATACCCTCTGCCTTAATCCAAGCATAGAGAGTCGAGCGGTTTATGCCGAGCAACATTGCGGCCTGAGCCTTGTTGCCTTTAGTCTGCCTCAATGCCCGCTGCACACGATAATGACGGGTATGGGATTCTCTGTTCTTGGGAATCTCATTCAGGACTATATCATCTTTCCCTAATGTTTCACCACGAAACTCATAACAAGCGCGTGATATTGTGCTGAATAATTCCCGCACATTGCCGGTCCATATATGGTTGGTCAATTTGTTGATAGCACCTTTTGTAAGACGAGGAACATTGATACCTGACTCAGCGCAAATCTGCTTTATAAAGCACTCCGCCAACGGAATAATATCGTCCTGACAATCTGAAAGAGGTGGAACAATCACAACATTGCTGTGTATGCAATGAAACAAGGCTTCGGAAAAATCACCGTCCCGTACTTTTTCAGCGAGATTTACTTTTGTCGATAGAATTATGCGTCCGGTAAACTTGATTTCCTTTGTAAGATTCTGAGGAGTGAACACTCCGCGTTGAATTACAGTGGCAAGTACTTCCTGAACGTGCAACGGCAGCATACAAACTTCATGGATGTAAAGAGTGCCTCCATTGGCTTGAGCCAACAGTCCTTGCTGGTTGCGATACAAAGGATGTTTCACACCTGTTTCCTTGCCACGGAATATATCCATGCTTTCAGTCGCGCTCAGATAATGTGCGCACTCAGCCACAACGAATGGTCCGGAGCGGCGAGGGCTGCTGTCATGAATCACTCGCGCTATCGCACTTTTTCCTACACCTTGGGGGCCTGAAAGGAGAAGCGTGGAATTTGAGTTGCTCTCAATATTTATCCTTCTCGAACATCCCTGAAAAGCATTACTGTTCCGTTGAAACCATCTTTGGTCTTCTCTATGGCACTTTTCTATTGCAATTGTAAGTCTGTCAACAACAAGTGAATCAAAATAGAAACAATGGTCAGCGCCTAACTTATACACCTTATTATATATGTCCGGGGACACCGTCATGGCTACACCCACTTTTTTAATTCCTAAGATGGTGTCATTCGTCCATTCAAGAAGTTTTATACCATCACAGTCTTTACCTGTGACTGCCACTATCAGCATAGTGCAATTACTTCGTTCAAGAATTTTCTTTGCAGTGCTGACGCTGTTGGTGGTCTGTATTTTTCGTCCCGGTTTGGAAAATACCTCTTCCATTTTTTTACCATCCTCTATCTGGGAACTGTAGATAAGGAGGCTCCGATTACTCGGTGGATCATTGTCTATATTCATAAGACTTTCGGGGAGTGTTAAAAATGATTTTGCCATTATAACAAATGTGTATAGGGTATTTGTTCGCCAAAACTGAGTACAAAGATACAATTTTTATTTTAGAATGACATACTGTTGCACAATTAAATATGGCTGATATTGCGTGAATTTATGTAGCATACACAACATAGTGTTGTGTTAATCCAACACTTTTAACACACTCGACAATTCAAACGCACGGAGTTATATTAGATTTATATTGCAGGTTTATAGAGTGTTACAAATATTTTACATCGGATATTGAACTTTGTTGAAATTAAATATATTGAGAAGGGCATAACTCAAAAACGATATTGAAATGGAAATATTAACCCTCCTGAACAGCCAGTTCTTTCACCAGTTGGAAGAAGGCGATGAAAGCAACATCAAGGCACTCTACGCCGATATGAGAGCCACAATCGTGGAATATGCCCACGGCAACAGCCAATGGCGAGTGATACACACCGGCCTGTCGATATTTATTTCCGAGGTGGCCGAAATCCTCGGTTATGCCAATGGCTTGTTGAGCCGATATGCAAAGCGTATCCTTGAAATAGCCAAATGTCTGCTAAACCAGATAGAGATGGCTGTTTCAGCGAAAATCGCACTGGATACAGTGGCTGAGAATAATAAAGTGACTGATACAACATCAGATGTGACTTTCACCGGTAATTATGCCGACTTCTGTGAACTTATCCACCTTATAATAGCCTGCAAATTCATAAATGGAGGGAATAAGGCGTACCAGCTCCATATCAAGAAAGGGCTTCATGCACTTTTCGGTCTTGACTTCGACCCGAAGAAATATCAGAACGCAAGAGACGGCATAAAACGCCGCTGTCCCGCAAAGGGTAGCCGGGTGACATACTTCCTCGACAATATGGTGGATGTCGTAAATGCCGAACTTGCAGCATGATAACACACTCAAATGCTGATACTCACTTATGAATCCAGATGATAGCTAAAGAGTAACTGCTTGAAAATCATCAATCGAAGAATATTTGACGCAATAAAACATCAGCACTTATCCGGTGCTTACAATGCCCGGAAAAAGCCGCAGTAACTTTGCATCGTAAAACTTAAACAACGACAAATATGATGAATACAAAACCACCAGATCAACCGAGGGACACAACCCCTTTATCCAAGTGGATGATGGACACCATGACCATTGTGGTCTATTTGCTGAACTCCATTGCCAACTCAATGATAAAGCTCGTAAAGAAATCTGACAAGCCTCAGCTTTCCTACAAAGGTAGTACTATAATAATGCTTGAGGATCTTGCAATAGGTCTTAACAAAACGACCCGAACAATCAGAAAAATGCGAGCCGAGGGGAAAATGGAATACTATATCAGCAATGATGGACGCACCATATTCATGACCCAAGACCAGTTTGACGATTACGTTCTACAAAACTTCGTCAACGTCACCAGAGATAATTATCGCGCCGCAAGTCCGGCGTAATGTTTAACCAAATAATTTTAATGGAACAAAACAAAGAACAGCAACAACCTGAAGTGCTGATTGCCCGCAACAACGAAACAGGGCAGGTCGGCGCAGTCGTGGGACAGAATCCCGACGGCACCCCGAAAATGGCGGATGTAAAATCCGCGAAGCTCAGTGACCTTGTGAAATTCTCTAAAGGTCAGAATCCCCTCGAAGCCTTCATGTCGAACTTCATCCGACAGGCAAAGAACCCTTCGCTATTCGGTTTCTTCAAGATTCCTGAAACTGAGTTCGACAAAATCGGTCCGGCGATGTCCGATATGCTCCAAGACCCTGTGGCTAACGCCGACCTCCTTAAACCTTTTGAGGTTGACGTCAAATCAATGGCAAAGGAACAGACGGTTACTGAACAGCATGACCAGACTCCGGCCAAGGAGACTTCGACCGCAATCAAGATGGCACCTGTCAACCCCGACAAAGTTGACTGGGACACCATCGAAAAACAATGGGGCATCAAGAGAGATGACCTCGAAAAGTCCGGAGCATTGCAGCAGATGGTCTATAACCACAAGTCTCCGCAGCTTTTCACCCTGAGACCGGAAATCGGCGGCGAGAAATTCGAGGCACAGGCCCGGCTATCGTTCAAGTCCAATCCTGACGGCAGTTTTACCCTCACGCCTCATTTCGTGAAGCACGAGCCTCAGCTCGACAAAACCTATAAAGGCTATACCTTCACGGACGAGGACAAGACTCAGCTCCGCAAGACAGGAAATCTGGGCAGACCTGTTGACCTTACCGACCCGAAAACAGGGGTGGTCAAGAAGTCGCTCGTCAGCATCGACCGTCTCACCAATGAGATTGAAAGTATCCCCGTGGATAAAATCTACATCAAGAACAAGGTCGCCAACATCGAACTTGACATGAAGCAGATAGGCATCCTTAAAGACGGAGGCATAATCAGAGAGCAGCATATCGAGCTGCCCAACGGACGGAAGTTTACCGCCGACCTCCAGTACAATGCCGACAAGCGTGATGTGGTTTTCGTCAACTCGGAACAATACCGCCAGAAGCGGGAACAATCTCAGGAACAGGGTGGACAGCAGTACAACTCATGGCTCGACAAGGAGGGCAACATCAAGAACCTCACCAAATGGAAAGGTGTGCCGCTCTCCGAAACTGCCCAAGCAGACTATCGTGCAGGCAAACAGATTATGGTAGGTGAAATCCCTGACCGAAACGGGAATCCCTGCACGGTCTATATCCAGTTTGACCCTGAGAAGCAGCGTCCGAAGCAGACCTATGTCTATCCCGACAAAGAAAAGGTTGTCGGTATAGACAGCGAGAGCAAGACGCAATATGCCGTCAACAATGAGGGTAAGACCAACGAACCTACAAAAGTGGTTAAGGAACCTCTCCAGAGGGGGCAGACCGAACCCAAAAACGAAGAGCAGAAGAAACAGCAAAAGCCGAAAGGCCCCAAACTCTGACCTTCATCCACTTTATCCGCAAGCTCTGAATTGAGCAGACCGCCATTCCCTCGCGTGCGCAAGCGATGATATGGCAATCCTCCCGCCGACATGGGGAGGTCGCGAACTCCCCGTGTCATTCTCTCCAAACCTCCCGACTGAGAGTGTCAGCCGCCAACAAACCCAATTTACAAACTCTAAAAAATTTTCAGACATGAAAGTCATAATCACCGAGGCCGCTCCCGTGGCTTCAGCCATCGCCCGCGCCCTTAACGTAACCACCAATGTAGCCGTTCCCGGCGTAATCTACAACAATGACATTGCTGTCATCACCGTCACTCCTGACTTCATCCGTCCCTTCGGACTCGGAGTGCTTCCCGGCAAGGACGCTCTCCCCATCGTGCCGGAACGCTACACCTACGGTATCCGCCATACTCCCGATGAGAACGGCCGTTACGGAATCTCGACCGAGGACAAGACCTACGCAGACTATATCGGCAAACTTATCCGTGGCGGCGATGAGGTAATCTTCGCATCCGACGGCGGTGCCGACGCTCAGGGACGTTTCGCCAACATCTGCCGTTTCTTCAAAGTCGGCGCACCCACAAGCCGTATGTTCCTGACCCGTCTGGAGCGCAAGGCAATCAAGTCGGCGTTCAAGACCCGCCAGTGGGGACGCAAGTTCCATAACCTCGCCCAGACAGGACTTGTTGGCATGGCGATGGACGAGGCTTTCAAGTACAATGTTTCGGAAGCATACCGTTCACTGTTCAAGGAAATGAAGTCGCCTATCTGCCGTCAGGACGTGCTTGTCCTTGCCGCTGTCAAGAACTATCTTGAATCCGATAATGAAGCCCGTGGCCATCACGTTCCCGTAACCACCCATTCCGTCATGGTGAGCGGCGTGGCACTCGGCAAGGACATCAAGTTCTATCCCTGTTCGACATACTCCACCAAAGATGAGGCAGCGGAGGCATACAAGACTCTGTGTGTTCCGGCGACAGTAGAGGCTTCCGATGTTATGCTCGACACTGAGATGAGTCCCGCTCCGGCGCTCTTCACTCTCGCCACACTCCAGAGCGAGGCATGGGAAAAACTGAATCTCAATTTCTCAACAACCCGCGACATCGCCGTCAGCCTCTATGAGCGTGGTTTTATCTCGTCGCCCCTGACATCATGCGCAAAACTGCCCGAATCGTTGCGCGATGAACTCCGCCGCTACAAATGGTGCCGGAAATATCCCTTTGCCCCCGACGGGACAATCTCCGGCAATCACGGCATCATCATATCAGGCAACAAGCCTCTTTTCCTCGACAATGACGAACAGCGTGTATATGACCTTATCCGTTCACGCTTCTATGCCAACCTTGCAGGGCCTACCGCGGTGAACGAGCTGGTTGTAGAGGTGGAAATCAACGGCGAACCGTTCTATGGAACTATCCCTTACACTCCCGACATCAAGGTGCCGAAAGTTGTGGAAATGAAACTCACCGGTAAATCCCAGTTCTCCCACACCTCGGTGGCTCCCGCCGCGCCCAAGATGAACGACCTGCTTTGCGCCATCTCAATGTTGCTCCGTTCACTGTCGGACAAATACAATCCCGGTATGCCTTTCACATTGGCACACCATGATGTGGCGGACGCATTCGACCGTCTCCGCGACAATCGCCTTCTTCTGGACGTATGCGGTGAACCAGCAATCACAGGCGAGGGAAATCTCCTGCTTGAAACCTTCAACGCAACTTATGCCCTCGGTCATCTGATGGCATATCAGGTAGAGGTTGAACGGCTCTATGGAGACCGCAAGAACAGTGTCGGCGGAGCGCAGCTCATGAATGAGTACGGCAAATGGATCTATGACAAGACCGAACAGCTTATCACCGACCACCGCCTGTTCCCGGCTACGGTTGATACCCATGTCTGCCCGATATGCGGCCGACACTCGGTTATCCGCTATCCCCGTGTTGCGAAATGCCATGTCTGCGGATTCACCATGCCTTTGCAGTTCATGGGCCACAAGTTCACCGACAAGGAGGTCGCCAGTCTTCTGACCCACGGCTACACATCGCAGATAATGTTCACCAACCGCCACGGCCATGAGTTCTACGACATCGTTGTACGCGGAAAGGGCAAAGGGCTGTCATTCGCCCCGATTGAAGCCAAATTATACTGAAAATAACCGCCGTTTGAAAATAATTCACTAAATTCGCAATCGAATCGCAGTCTATGTAACATACGACTTGCGGATTTAGTGGTTGAAGGCGGAGGGGACTCCGCCTTCTTTTTTCACTCGGTCACTATTGAAACCGCTAAACATTGGAATACGTAAGAATCGACAAAGAGGCTCTTGATGCAATGTTCGAGATAATGGAGTATCAGTCCCTTTTGATTGCGGCGATGTATGAGAAGTGCCGCTCAATCCAATCCGGCAAATGGATTCCAACTGAGACCGTCGCGGAACTGCTATGTGTTTCAACCCGGAAAGTGAGGACTATGAAAACGCTCGGACAACTCGGCTACGTCAAACATGGACGGAAATGTTTTTACAAGTCAGAGGACGTATATTCAAAAATAAACAAAGGCAAGAGTGAAAGAAATATATGACAAAGAACATGACGTTATAAGAAAATTCCTCTCAATGGGAAGGCGAAATATTGAGATGCTGGAGGAAATAGCGTTGGAATATAAACCATTCTTGATGGGCAAACGCTTTATGACTGATGCCCAGTTATCTGAAAGACTCGGCGTTTCGCGCCGAACATTGCAGGACTTCCGCGACAGAGGCATTATTCCGTTCTATCGTCTTGACGGAAAGATACTTTATGAAGAAAAGGATATAGAGGAATACTTGTCCTCAATCTACATACCCAAATATTAAAAGGGAGAGTTACCGAATCGACCGGTAGCTCTCCCTTTTCAGTTGTCTGAAGTTGATGTCATCTGTTAATGCACAGTCTGTCGAATCGGTTGCGCATGGTCTGCATATCCTCATAGACGGTCTGGTCTTGAATCTTTGCGTAGATTTGCGTTGTCTTGATGTCGCTGTGTCCGAGCATCTTCTGGATTGATTCGAGAGGAACATGGTTGTTGAGCGACAGAGACGCGAAAGTATGTCGCGCGATATGGGTGGTAAGAGGCTTGGTTATCTTTGCGAGATCCGCAATCTCTTTGAGATAAGCGTTCATTTTCTGATTGGAACATACGGGAAGCACTACTCCGGTAGATACTGCAACGGGGTGGTTGACATATTTGTCGGCTATCTGACGCGGTACCTCCAACATCGGTATGATACTCAACTCGCCGGTTTTCTCACGGGATTTGCGTATCCACATATTGCCGTCGCGGTCTTTTTCGATGTCGCTCCATTGAAGCGATTTTATATCGCAGAATGCAAGTCCGGTGAAGCAGCAGAACACGAATGTGTCCCTGACAAGTTCCAGACGCGGCATCATGGAGAAGTCGAGTTTGAGAATCTCCATAATCTCAGCCTCAGTCAGAAATTGGCGTTTAGCCTGAGTGCGGTGGAACTTCCTGCCGATGAACGGGTCTTCCGTTATCCACTTATGCGCGATGGCATACTGGATAGTATTCTTGAGATAGCGGAGGTACTTCACAGCCGTGTTGTTGGCGCAGTTCTTGCTGACACGAAGGAAATGCTCGAAATCATCTATCATTCCTGCCGTGACATCCCTTACCGGAATATCATCGACATTCATAGTCAGACGCATGAACTCGCCGAGGTAGGTCACGCAACGTTCCCAACGCAGGTAAGTTGCATTGACCATATCGCCACGCTCCATCTCCTCTTTTCTCTTTGCGTTGGATTCAGTGAAAATCTCACATAGCATCTTAGGCTTCTCAACTTTGCCGAGAAACAGGTCGCGCATAACAATAGGGTTGACGAGTTTCTTCTCACGGACAAGATTGGTATGAATCTCGCAGAATCTGGCCCGTATCTCATCGAGGTACTTGTTCAGTTCCAGATCGCGCCGGGAGCGACCTTTCGAGAGCTTGCGTTTCTGGTCCCAGTTCTCAGGATTGACCGAGCGGCCTATGGCGAGGTCAGTCTGCTGACCTGCCACTGAAATTCTGACATACACCTTGTGGTCGGTGTAGCCTTCCGACCTTGGCTTCCGTGTGAAGAAGGTCAGGGTGAAATAAGGGTTGTTTGTCATGTTACTTACGGGTTTAATGGTTACTTAAAGATACTCATTTTTAACCCGGATTCCAAATGCGCTTCGGAACATGATACTCCGGCGGTGGCGTAACCGTGTACATCAGGCCGATTTTTCGGCGAAATTTAACATTGTACACGAATTTCACACGGCAGAATGGGGAAGACCACAGCAGGGACGACTGAGAAAATCATCGGATAAGGTCAAATCTTAAATAAAGTTAAAATCCACCATATCGCACCCGAATTGTGGGTCGAGGGTCGCGTTCCCGCCCGCAGAACCCCACATTTTCAAAGTTGAATTTCTGCAAATGCACAGTCATCAGCCTGTTGCGGGCCTTTCCGTGTAACCGTGTACATTTTTGTACACGAAACACGATGTACACGTTTTGTACACGCCTGTAGGTAATATTATGCGTTATCCTGCAATTTCACCAAAAAGAAAAAGCACTGAAAATCAACTGATTTCAGTGCTTTGCGGTGTTCTTCCGAACCCTTTCGTGATCCGCCTGGAATCGGTATTTCTTAACGCCTTAACAATGATTATCAGAGACTTACGCTTAATCTATTTTTACTACTCACGTAGATATCACGTCTCAAAATCAATGTTCTTCCGTGGATTTCCATATCCAACGGTGCAAAGTTACAAACATTTCCCTAAACTGCCAAACAGTAGGCGTTTATATTTGAAATTTTTATCATTTCTTGTGATTTCTGCCTTTTCCGGCAAGTGTCCGGTGTTGGGTCCTGCATTTACAAGTATATCATTCTTTGGAATTGCATGGGCGATTTGATTTTATAGAATCTCCCTCTCTATAATTTGTAGTTTTGCTTGTGAGGGTTCTTCGTAAGCGTTGCAGGCAGCAAGGTAGTTTTTCAACTCTGTGAAGTCTGTGCCATAGAGGTTGTCGCTGAACTGGTGGAGCTTGGTCATTACGTTGATATACGCCATCGGGTCTTTGTGACGGGTAAGTTTGCGCAATGCCAGAATATAATCCTCGCGGAAAACTGTCGGCACGATTATACGCGACTGGTCAGCACGTACAAGTTCGGCATTCATCATCACACGGGCGACACGTCCATTACCATCATTGAACGGATGCACCTCGCTTATCATGAACATCATGAATATAGCACGGGCGAACGGGTCGGTCAATGCAGCATAATATTTGAAGCCTTGTGATAAAGTGCCTTTTACAAGCTGATAATCCACGAACTCTGTCATCCCGGCGCGATTGTTTTTTATTTTGAAAATACCGGGATTCATATGCGGTCGTCCTTCAAGCAGTATGCTGTGGCGGTGACTGAGAATTGCAAACAACTCCTTGGGTGATGTCGGTGTTTTCATCATCTCGGCGCGGTTTGACAGCACCTTGAATGTGCCGAGAATGTCATGCGAATCCTCATCACGTCGCGGCATAGGAATACCGGAGTCAACAATCGCCTTAGCCTCGTCCACCTCAAACTCCGTCCCCTCGATATAGTTGGAAAAATAACTCTCGAAGAATGAGAATAGGCGGAAGGATTCTTCATCGGTGTTGCGGTTGTTGCGGATAGCGAAATAACGGTCTTTAATTGCGTCAAACAGGACTTCAAACAGCTCCACTCTTGTTTTGTCGAAAGGATTGCCGGCGGCAAGAGCCTTCGCCGAGTCGGTTGACAGCACTTTCGAATCGTGTGTCGAAAGCAGTGCCGATATGATATTATTTATCTTGGCAAATTCGTTCTGCATACCCAATTCCTCGGCGACAGAGCTCAATTCATCTCGATACTCATTCAGGCGGTCTTCACCTCCCGTCAGCAGTATCTGTTCCAGCTTGTTTTCAATAACACTTGTTGGCAAAATACGCGACTCGTCGCCTGACTTTCTCGACACCTGCATATTCTCCAGCATATAGCGGTATTCGCCGGATATGTGCATACCCATAAACGGAATATCGCGTGAAGTCGCTTTCGGACCTTTGACAAAGTTAAGCGTGATACCCGGCAGGTCGGTCACTCGCCTTGTTGTGGAATTGGTGAGGAAGAAATCTCCCGTCGCTGTCGGGCGCATCTCCTTCGCGCTGCGATGGCTTATGAGAGCATCCGGATAACGATACACCAGAATATCCATAAGGTTACGGCGCACGATATTCTCCAGACTGTCTATTAGATTGGTTGTATAGATTCGTGGCGCGACCTTACGCAGCTCACCATTCTTTTCCTTCTTGCTGAGCACACGGGAAATATTCGGATCAGACGAACCGAATATAATCTCTTTTTGGGTGTCAACTTTAACTGCCATACAAAAAATCACGATTAAGAGAATACAAAGGTACAAATTTTTGCGATTATAACCGCGATTTCTACAAAAAACTGCGATTATGGACGACCTAAACGTTATTGGACGCCTTTTCCGCCTTTAACAGACGGTTTATTGTTGTGGCGACACATCCGTTAAGGAATTGCGTCACCTCCTTATCATCTTTGAGGTAGATTCTGAGGTCGTGAAGAAGTGCATCAAGTGCGTTCTTGCGTAGCTGTTTCAAATCTCCGTCAACCGGTATCTGCCGACAGGTCTGCCAATAATCCGTAACGAAGTTGACCATTATATCTTTCAGCAACTCTTTGACATCTTTCGGCTGTTTCTTGAAGCTTTGCCGGGCGACAAATTCCGTCTCACCCTCAAATATGGGGCACTCGTTGACAGTGTCATACTGCGGGCCATACTGAAGGTAATCCTCAAACATACCGTGATTGACTTCGACCTCGACATACTCGGTCGGAGGTTGCGGCTTATGTTTCTTTTTCTTTGCCATACACAATCCATTTAGTTGTAATGTAGCGCAAAGGCATCCTGATACGAAATTTCTGCGCGTGTCTGATGGTTCGCAATCCAAGCCTTTTCTTTATGGCTTGTCTCTGAGATTTCTCCGGCGTTCATGTCAGCGAACAATTTGCAGACAGTCTCAACCGTGGCTATTTCCTTTTCGTCCAAGGCCGAATAGTCCGCTTCGGCGTTAATCTCAAGCTGTATGCCGCTCTGTCCGCTCGGATAGACAAATTCCTCCATTGAGATACCGGACATAGTTCCATACACAGTGCCCCATGACTCCGGAACGGGGCCATATTGCAACGCTCGATATGACAGGCCGGTTATGCCATAGCCATGTCTTTTATAATGAATGAAATCGGCATAAAACATAAGTTTGTTCATTTTTGTGACAAATGTCGAGCCGATTTTGGAGATTAACAAATGTCCGACCGCTGCAACCTTTTCCATCGAGAGCGAGCGATAGCCACTGTAAACAGACGGTTGGTTTGTCATAGCGAAATCACCATTGGCGTCATCGACTTTCCTGCGGATACGGTTGTACTCCTGTTCCGTCATATCGGCTTTGGATGCCTCGATGAAGGACAAAAACACTGTTTTCTCCCTCGCTGCAATTATTGTGCGGGCATTGGAAATGCTTGGCACTTCACCGTCCTCATACATGCGATACTGATTTATGCCGAAACCGAGAATCTGTGCCATCTTCGCGGCTGAAATACCATAGTGCTTGCGTAGCCCGGCTATTTCATCCGGGAAAGGTATTCCATGCTTGGCACGATACTGGTTGTAAACCTGAAACAGATTGGCTTCGTCAAGTTCTGTAGTGGTCCACATTTCACCGTCCTCATCAATGATACCGGTATGTATATATGTAAACTCTTCCTTGCGGAAGGTTGCGGTTCTCTCTTCCTGAAAGAATTTCTCTCCACTTGACAATACATTACTTTCCATGAGCGTCATCTTTTAGAGAGTAAGACATCGGATGTTCGGCTTTGTGAAATGATATGCAGATAGTGTGTGAATTCGGTTTGCCGAGAGTAATCTTGATATACACTTCGTTTCCCCTGACATCCTTTCCAAATACCCACATTTCGCCTTGGCTGTTCAGCACATCCACGATGGGACCTTCGGAGTAATCATAGCAATCCAGCTGCATGATGATTTCCAGTCGCTGGCTTGGGGTTATTCCAAGTTCCAGCAGACTGTTCTGATTTTTTGACCTGTCATCACGAAAACGGATGCCGAAGATTTTAACCTTCAGGCTAAAATCTTCCAAGAATTTCTCGACTTGCTCCTTTGTTATCATATTGCAAAATTACGAACTATTTTCAAATAATACAACTTTACCGTTGTATTTGTTCGTTATACCGTACTAATTCCCCATGAAAACTATTTCCGGGACAATGCCGTCGGCGGTGTTTGGAGCGAGTCCGGCACTACCGCAGACCGCATTGTCCACGTATAAGAGCCGGCTGAACACCAAGTGAAGGATCGCCTGTGCAGGTTGCGCCACAAGTGTCGCTGTACCTGCTCCGTCTATTCCTTCGCTCCGTGTTCTTAACGCCCGCTCCACATCTGTACTACAGGTTTACACCTTATTATATTTAGAGAATTCCCATCTTAGTATGTCGGTCATTCAGTGTCTCCTTAAAGGCACTTGCGGCTCAATGTTTTCCCACGACAATCGCATATATCACAGTACGGAGAGTATATTCGCTCGGAATGGATAACGTGACGGAACGGGATATTCTTTGCCTTTCGGCTGAAAAAATCTCCAGACTTCCTGGTGGTCAGCTCGTATTTTTTAAGCCGTGAGGCGAACATCCCTCTGCTTCCGTCACGCCGTGGTGTTATCGAGCGAACATACTTCATACTGCGAAATAGACGCATTGAGGTTAAAAAAAATATCGCCTTATGACACTGAATAACCGACATATTAAAAAATCGAGCTTCACACCTTCGCCAGCTCATACCGCATTAAGACGGACTGCAAAGGTGGTGGCAATCATCATCGGAGCAGTGGTCGGGTTGGTGCTTATGGTGATACTCAAACCGATATGCCGAGGTATAGGCTGGGTTATATCCCTTATCTCCGCAGTGGTGATAATCTTTTGGTTACTTACACTTTAATACAATACTGATATGGCTACTATGAATTCCAAAGGAATAGGAGACTCCGCTTATAATAGACAAGCCGGAGCCAAATCCAACAACGCTGCAATCGCAGTTATGCAGCAGATGCTCCAAGAGCGTTGCATCGTAGAACCCACATTCGCTATCAAGATGGCGAACCCATCCAAGAGTATGGAAGGTGCAGTAAATCACCTTTGCAGGACTATCCAAAAGAGCGGTCTATGCGTCGTAGATGAGAAAACCGTTGAAAATATCCTCGTAGACTACTTTGATGAGGCGAATATCGAGGATGGCGGAACACCCATCAACTGCAACATCGTGGTATCCAAGCCGGAACTTACCGAGGAAGATAAAGCCGAACTCAAAGAGCAGGCTATGGAGCAGTTCAAGCAGGAACGACTCCGAGAACTCCGCAGACAATCTCAGCCGAAGGCTCAACCCAAACCGACCGCCACCGCTCCCAAAGCCGGAGCAGAGATTGACTCAATCCCCAACCTTTTTGATGAACTCTAAACACCCCAAGACAATGAAACCCCGTAACAAAAAACAACAGCATATAGTGGATTTGAGTGGGCGACTTCGCCCGCTCACCACTCCACAAATGAATTGGGCTCTCAACTCAACAATCAATCACTACGGATACCGCCTTAAATCCGGAATGTGTACCTGTATGAAATGCGGTCACGAGTGGTTGGAGAGTCGTAACGGAATGTGCCTATGTCCCGAATGTGGCACACAACTTGAAATCAAGGACACCCAAGAGCGTGTAATCCGCGACAAGTCCTATTTCAACGTAATCACTACCATTGAAGGCTATCAGGTAATCCGTATGTTCCTGATGATAGTTGAAATGCGCAAAGGATTGAAGGCAAAGCCAGCCTTTCTTGAAATCGGCAGTTACTGGATTGACTGCAAGGGCAATACCACCGTAGTGGGATTGCAGAGAACTTTGGGATACTACATAGACAGTTTCGCCTTTGGCTCTCCATTGGAGATAAGGCGTGATAACGATGCTTTCCGACACATATCCGATGAATGGGTTTACCCTCGCATCAAGGTAACTGACACCATCAAGCGCAACGGATTCAAAGGCAGTTGCCACCATATCCACCCCGTGACACTCTTCCAAGAATTGCTGACCAACCCCAAAGCCGAGACTCTGATGAAAGCCAACGAGATGGAATTGCTCCATTATCTATGTGGCAGTCCGTTTAACTCGGATGATGTTGATTACTATTGGAACACAATCAAGATAGCCAAGCGCAACGGATACAAGTTCAAGGATGTTGGATTGTGGTTCGACTACATCAAGATGTTGGAGCAGATGGGCAGAGACATCAATTCTCCCTCTCTGATAGCACCCCAAGACCTCAAAACTGCCCACGACATATATGTGGCAAAGGTCAACCGCCAGCGCATCAAGGAGCAGAGAGAGAAAGAACGTCAGCAAGCCATTGAGGACAAAGCCAAGTTTGAGGAACTCAAATCCCGCTATTTCGGAATGGCGATGACTGACGGGG